>ERZ1027266.499-NODE-499-length-26997-cov-8.693935_pt1 | contig 26997 bp, 30 predicted proteins | sample MGYA00519257_ERZ1027266 | MGnify/ENA primary metagenome ERZ1027266 (study PRJEB26926, sample SAMN06164683) | human gut metagenome | biome: ENVO:00009003; feature: ENVO:2100002; material: ENVO:00002003 | host: Homo sapiens | place: USA | collected 2012 ... | reverse complement strand
ACGAGATTCATGAGCGTCTCGTGGGCTCGGAGATGTGTATAAGAGACAGGAATGTGAGTCAGGAAAGCTGATATTGTGTAGACTGTTCAATTAGACATGAAGCATATCCTTTTGTCATGGGGATGTGCTTTTTACTTTGTCCGGGAAATATAGCTGTTTACTCCTTTACAGCTTCCCGGACTTTTCGATATACAAAATGAAACGAATGAGAGGTGGTGGGGCTTGGCAAGGGCAAGAGATCCCAACAGAAATAGAGCATTTGAGATTTACAAAGAACATAATGGGAATATTGATTTAGTTGAGATTGCAAGTCAATTGAATATTTCACCCGGAACAATCCGTGGGTGGAAATCAAAAGATTCTTGGAATGATAAATTGAATGGAACGTTCCATAAAAATACGGAACGTTCCAAAAGAAAAAAAGGCGGTCAGCCGGGTAATAAAAACGCAGAAGGTCACGGTGGTACGGGTCCACCGGGTAATAAGAATGCTGAGAAGTATGGATTCTTTTCAAAATACTTGCCGGATGAGACAAAAGAGATTTTTGACGCAATTGAACATGCAGATCCGCTGGACCTGTTGTGGCACCAGATACAGATTGCATATGCTGCCATTGTGAGAGCACAGCGGATAGCTTATGTTAAGGATCACCAAGATAGAACCATCAACAAGATTGGTGAGAAAGATGGTGAGACTGTATCAGAGGAACGTTGGGAAGTACAGGAAGCATGGGACAAGCAGAATAATTTCTTAAAGGCACAGGCAAGGGCGCAGGCTGAATTAAGCCGCATGATAAAGCAGTATGACGAAATGCTTCATGCAAACTGGGAACTGGCTACTGAAGAACAGAAGACAAGGATCCAGTCAATGAAAGCAAAAGCCCAACTGAATGATGTTGAAGAAACAGTAGATGATGGATTCCTGGAAGCATTAAATTCTTCTGCTGCTGAGGATTGGAATGATGAAGAAACAGGTATTTAAGTTTCAGCCATTCTCAAAGAAACAACGCAAGGTATTGAATTGGTGGTGTGATAACTCACCTGTAAAAGATGCAGATGGAATAATTGCAGATGGTGCTATTAGATCAGGAAAGACAATATCAATGTGCTTATCATTTGTCATGTGGTCAATGTCCAATTTTGACGGGCAGAACTTCGGCATGTGTGGTAAAACTATCGGATCATTCAGACGAAATGTGTTGTTCTGGCTGAAGCTGATGTTACGAAGCAGAGGGTATTCAGTTACAGATCACAGAGCTGATAACCTTCTGGTAGTCAGTCGTGGGGATGTAGAAAACTTTTACTACATCTTTGGCGGTAAAGATGAAAGGTCACAGGATCTGGTACAGGGTATTACATTGGCTGGTGTGTTCTTTGATGAAGTGGCATTGATGCCAGAATCATTTGTCAATCAGGCTACTGGACGTTGTTCTGTTGATGGTTCAAAGATGTGGTTCAACTGTAACCCTGACGGGCCGTACCATTGGTTCAAACAGAACTGGATAAATAAGTGCAAGGAAAAGAACATCCTGTATCTGCATTTTACAATGGATGATAACCTGTCATTGTCTGAGAAAATCAAGACAAGATACAGGAGCATGTACACCGGGGTGTTCTATAAGCGGTATATCCTTGGGTTATGGGCTGTTGCTGAGGGAATTATTTATGATATGTTCAGTGAAGATGAACATATTGTCAAATATGATGAAATAAAAGGTAAACTGATAAATAATCCTTCATGCAGATATGTGTCATGTGACTATGGTACCCAGAATGCCACTGTATTTCTGCTGTGGAATAAAGCCACTGATGGGAATTGGTACTGCATCCGGGAATATTACTATTCAGGACGTGACAAGTCAAAACAGAAAACTGATGCAGAATATGCAGAAGACTTGAAAAAGTGGCTAGGTGATACCAAAATCAGGGCAATGATTGTGGATCCATCAGCTGCTTCTTTTATTGCGGAACTGAGAAAACGAAAATATAAAGTACTGAAAGCAAGAAATGATGTACTGGATGGTATCAGGTTGGTTGCTACACTGCTGAACCTTAAAAAACTGTTCTTCTGTGACAGTTGTGAAAATACTATTGCTGAGTTTCAATCATACATCTGGGATGAAAAGGCAGCAGACAGGGGAGAAGATAAACCAGTGAAACAGCACGATCACGCAATGGATGCTGTCAGGTACTTTGTTTATACGATTTTGAGTAATCAGCTGGCAAAGCTGAAAACTATGAAAGGTTGATAGTTATGCATGTATTTACATTACCAGCTGAGAACTGGAATGAATTGAGTATTGATAAGCAGGTTATCCGGCACCTGATACTGAAGCACAGGAGTTTTGTGGATCACCTGATTACTCTTGAAGATTACTATGAGGGAAAACACAAGATTCTGAACGATAAGAACCGGGAAAACAAATTGGTATGTAATCACGCAAAAGATATTTCTGATACTGCCAGTTCATACTTTATCGGTAACCCGGTTACATATAAGGCACAGACAGATATTACAGACCTGACGGATAAGTTAGAATACGCTGGGGCAGATGAAGCTGACGGTGACAATGGTCTGGATTTATCTATTTTCGGCAGGGCTTATGAATACATTTACACCAAAAAGGATGAAACAGATCTGATGATAAAAAACCTGTCACCAGCGAATACCTTTGTTGTGTATGATGATACGATTGAGCAGAATGAATTATTTGCTGTATATTACTATGCAAAACGTGATGCTTCTGACCGGACAGATACAAAGTATATTGCAACTGTGGTTACGGAACATTACAAGTACATTCTGAATATTCAGAACGTTGATGGTATTCAACCCACCTATGAACAGGGTGAACCACATTACAAAGGTGAAGTCCCCATCATTGAGTACCTAAACAATAAGATGGGGCTGGGTGACTTTGAGTTACAGATACCATTGATTGATGCATACAACGCATTGATGAGTGACCGTGTAACGGACAAGGAACAGTTTATTGATGCTATCCTTGCCATATATGGGACACTGTTATCAGATGGTGATGAGTATGATGAAGAGGGGAACAAGATCAGTGATTCTGCCGACGAAGCACAGGAAGAACTGAAGAAAAAGAAGATTCTGGAACTGCCTGACGGCACAAAAGCAGAATACCTGACAAGAACCTTTGATGAAAACGGCGTTGAGATTCTGAAGAAAGCTATTGAGCAGGATATCCATAAGTTTTCACATATCCCTTGTATGTCGGATGAGAGTTTTGGTGGTAATGTTTCCGGGGTGGCTATGGAATTTAAGCTGCTGGGGATGGAAAATATAACCAAGATTAAGACCCGGTATTACAAAAAGGGTCTGAGAAAGAGACTGAGGATATTTGCTAATTTTTATGCAAATAAGGGAATCAGTTTTGATGTTGCCGGTATTGTTCCTACATTTACCAGGGCATTACCGAAGAATCTGTTAGAGATCAGTCAGATTGTATCTAATCTGTGGGGTAAGGTTGGAAAGAAAACGTTACTGGCCCAGATTCCTTTTGTGGATGATCCAGAAGAAGAACTGAAGACTGTGGAGAAAGAAGCAGAGGATGATTTGAAACGGCAGCAGGAAATGTTTTCTATGACAGCAAACACACCACCGGATGATACAGATACATCTGATTCTGATGAACCTGATAGCAGTCAGGATGATAAAAAGGATCCTAAAAAGAAAGATGGAAAGGTAAATGAATAATGAACGATACTGGATAGATAGGGCGAATTATCTCATATATCATCATATGACTGATGCTGAACAGACAGCGGATGAAATAGCCACGTTGTATAGAAAAGCGTCTAAATGGCTGATATATGAGTCAAGAAAGATATTTGACAGGTATCAGAACAGTCACGGTTTAACAGAAGCAGAAGCAAGGCGGCTGATTAGTCAGTTACAGGATTCTTCATCACTGGAAGAATTGAAAAGGCTGTTAGAGCAGGATGGTAGGAACCGGGAAATACTGGCACAGCTGGATGCACCAGCGTACCAGTTCAGAATTGACCGATTAAGACAGATACAGAATCAGCTTGATATTGTGATGAACAATGTTTACCAGCAGGAAAAAATACTTGCTGGTGATTTTTTTGTGGATCTGGCGAATGATTCTTATTACAGACAGATTTATGAGATACAGCACAATACGTCATATGCTTTCAGTTTTGCTCATATAGACAAGAAACAGATTGATAAAGTCATTTCTATGCCTTGGAGTGGAAAGCATTATTCTGAACGCCTATGGAAGAATAGCAAAACACTGACAAAAGCAATTAAAGAAGAACTACTGATTGATCTGATTACTGGGCGGCCTGAAAATGAAGCCGTGAAAATTATTGCAAATAAATTTGACCAGGGGATTTTTGAAGCAAGGCGTTTGGTTCGCACAGAAGCAGCGTTTGTTTCTGGGGAACTGAATGCAGAAGCATATGAAGAATGTGATCTGCAAAAGTATCAGTTTCTTGCAACCTTGGACTTGCGTACATCTGAGATATGTCGGTCATTGGATGGGAAAAGGTTTTTCCTGAAGGACAGACAGGTTGGAAAGAATTACCCACCTATGCATCCGTGGTGCAGGAGTACCACTATTGCAGTCATATCAGAGGATGATATAAAAAAACTGAAAAGACGAGCACTGAACCCGGAAACGGGCAGAACTGAACTTGTTCCAGCTTCCATGACTTATGAGGAATGGTATAAAAAATATGTAAAAGACAACCCGAAGGCGAAAGGGCAGGAAAAGGCAATACAAAATAAGGCTTCTGACCAAGCGCAATATCAGAAGTATAAGAAATCAGGTATTGACGGTGTACCTGCATCATTCACAGGGTTCCAGAAACTAAAATACCAGGAGCCTGAGAAGTGGGAGCTGTTGAAGAAAGATTATAGAGAAAGGAAAAAACAATAATGAAATTTTCAGAAGCATTTGAGTGTATGAAACAGGGTGCAAAAGTAAAACTTCCTAGTTGGGGTGGATTTTGGTTCTGGGATCCAGAGAAAAAGACAATTATCATGCACACGAAGGATGGAGAAGAAATGGACATTAGAGAAACACAGGTGGTAGATTACACCTTTTCTAATGTTGCATGTGATGATTGGGTAATTGCAGATAACCAGAACTGCCCTGAACTTGGTGGAGAAGCAACATTTTCATTTGGGGAAGCAATTAAGTATCTGAAAAGAGGTATGAATGTAGCAAGAAAAGGTTGGAATGGAAAGAAACAGTACATTCAGCTTGCTACGGGAATCTCATATAAAACTGCTGATGGTGAAATTGTAAATTGTGAACATGACACAATTGGAAACATGGCAGTGGCTTTTGTCGGAACATCCGGTGTGCAGATGGGATGGTTAGCGTCACAGGCTGATATGCTTGCAGAAGATTGGGTATTTGCAAAATAACAGAAAGGGGAAAAACCAGTGGTAAAAGTTAAATGTATTCAGAGATTTAATGATGTGACTCAGCCAGTTGACAAGATGCAGCGTTTTCCTGATGAAGTTTGGGAAGTATCAGAAGAAAGAGCAAAACACCTTGTGGCTGAAGGAATGGTTGAAATTGTAACAGAGAAAACAACCACAGCAAAAGCAGTGGAAAATAAAGCAGTAGAGAAATAAAGACCGAAAGGTCTTTTTATTTTGTCTTTTTCAGACAGACGTTAAAGAACTGTAAATCTAAGACGAATGACCCAGGCCCATCACGGGAATAGGTTGGGCGGAAAGGATAAATATGAGAAATAAAGTTTTTAGAGCACTTACACAGTGCAGATGCAAGGTTCCTATGAATTTACAGCTTTTTGCAGAAGGGGACGGTGCTGGTTCCGGTGATGATTCTGGTAACGGCGGTGGATCCGGTAGTGGTGAAGGTGATGATAGTGGTAAATCTGGTGATGATAAACCACAGTCATTTGACGATTTCCTGAAAGGGGAAGGGAACCAGGCAGAATTTGACCGAAGAGTCAACAAAGCAATTCACACAGCTGTTCAGAAGGCCCAGGAGAAATGGGAAGCCCTGACAAATGACAAACTGTCAGAAGCTGAAAAGCTGGCAAAAATGAACAAAGATGAAAAAGCGCAGTATATGCAGCAGAAAAAGGAAAAAGAACTTGCAGACAGAGAAGCGGCAATTACAAGAAGTGAGTTGAAAGCAGAAGCTAAAAACACACTTGCAGAAAAGAAACTTCCAGCTTCCCTTGCTGACTTGCTGGTATATACAGATGCTGACAGCTGCAATAAATCTATTGCTACTGTCGAAAAGATTTTTCAGGAAGCTGTTGAAGCAGCTGTTCAGGAAAAATTAAAGGGCGGTGACCCTCAGAAAAAAGCACCAGAAGGTAACAAAGAACTGGAAACGCAGATTGAAACATTAATGCGTGGATATTAAAGAAAAAAGGATAGGTGAACATATATGGCTATTAATACATTAGCAACTGAAACCCTGTTTCAGCGTACTCTTGACAAGTTAGCTGTACAGGAAGCTGTGACTGGTTGGATGGATACCAATTCAGGACAGGTTATTTACAACGGCGGTAAAGAAGTAAAGATTCCGAAACTGTCTGTTCAGGGACTCGCAAACTATGACCGTGACAACGGGTATGTTATGGGTGGTGCTACTATGGCATACGAAACACTCACAATGACACAGGACAGAGGACGTAAATTCCAGCTTGACGCAATGGATATTGACGAAACTGGTTTTGTGACAACTGCCGCTGCGGTTATGGGAGAATTTCAGAGAGTGCATGTGGTACCTGAGATTGATGCATACCGTATTTCTAAGTTGGCATCTACTGCGGTCACTGCAAAAAAAGCAGGTATGGTAACTTATGGTTATACACCTGGAGCAGCAAACACATCTGCCCTCAGAAAAGCAAAAGAAGGTATCAAGGCTGTTCGTGATTGCGGATACAATGGTCCGCTCGTTATTATGGCAACCTCTGATTTCATTACTGAATTGGAACTGGAACTCGCTGGTAAGATTACAGCAATGACATTTTCTCAGGGTGGAATCAATACGCAGGTACCATCTATTGACGGTGTACCATTTATTTCTGTACCGTCAAACAGAATGTATTCTGCAATTACCCTGTATGACGGTAAAACAAAAGGTCAGGAAGCAGGTGGTTATATCAAAGGCACTACTGCAAAAGACATCAACTTTATCGTTACTGCAAGAACTACACCGATTGCGGTAACAAAACAGGACAAAATGAAAATCTTTACACCGGATCAGAACCAGGATGCAGATGCTTGGAAGATGAATTATCGTAGACATCATGATCTGTGGGTGCTTGAAAACAAGATTGATTCTGTATTTGTATCAATCAAAGACGCTGAGTGAGGAGATGTAAATGATTCTGATTAAGGAAAATGTTGAAAGAATCATTGATGATGATTCACAGGGAATTATTGACCAGCTGTTACTTAATGGCTGGTCAAAGGCACCAGACCCTAAACCCAAGAAGAAAAGAAAATCAGGGAGTGAGGTGGACGCAGATGCTCAGACCGTCTGATGTACGCACTGTATCAAAACTGACAGGTGAGCAGGATGAAGAACTGATTGCTGTTCTTTTGGATGATGCAGAATCTTTCGTATTGGCTTATACAATGCGTACAAAAATCATACAGCCGCTTGAAAAGCCTGTTCGTGATCTTGCCGTGATTGCTCTAAATCGTATGGGGACAGAGGGCGAAAACAGTAGGTCAGAGGGTGGAGAAACCTATAACTTCAATGACGCACCGAAGCAGATTTTTGACACCCTTAATCGTTATCGTATTTGTCGGGTAGGTGGTAAGGTTTATGAGAATAAAAAGAAGTAGACTGAACACATTTTATCTGAAAAAGAGAATCTCAAAGAAAGATAAAGAGGGGTGTTCAACAGAAGAATGGGGAACAGGAGTCCCCTTTGTAGGGGAACAGTGGCCTGCATCCGGTAAAGTGCAGGTTCAGCAATATGGAGATAGACTGAACTATATACTGAACCTAAAACTTGATGGTGCGTATCAGATTATAAGGGAAAAACAGGGTGCTTCTTTTGATTTCGGTAATGATTTGATTTTCAGAGAACAGGACGGAATCTGTATTTTTACTGATGAAGAATCTGATCCAGATTACCGGATCATTGCAATTAAACCTTACCGACAACTAAAGATGGAGTTGGAGAAGATATGAGTGATGATCTGATACAGAAATTTTCAGGACTTGTTGATATGGCTGAAGGCGGTTTACAGTCAAAAGTACACGAACAGGCTTTACGCATTCAGGCACAAGCTAAAGAATTATGTCCTGTCAGAAGGTATGGTTCCGGGGGTGGATCATTAAGACAGTCAATCCATGTTAGTACAGAACGACAGGAAGACTTGATTCACAGTGAGATATACACCAATTCAGAGTATGCACCTTATGTTGAGTTTGGTACTGGCCCCACAGGACAAGCGCATCACAACGGTATATCCCCGGACGTTGACCCTGTATATTCCCAGTCGGGTTGGATGATACCAGCTGACGCAATGTCACCAGATGATGCCGAACAGTATGGCTTTGGTATCGCAAAAGGGAAAGACGGCGAAGTCATTGGGTATTATACAAAAGGTCAGGTTGCGCAGCCTTTCATGTATCCTGCTTTTGCAGAATTGAAGGATGATGTAACACAGGAAATTAAAGCGGCACTTGAAAAAGATTTGAAAAAGGTGACAAGATGAAAAATGTAAAAGATCAGGTATATTCAGCACTTCTCACTGTTACTGAGAATGTATCAGACACATATCCGAAAGACTGGGCGAACTTCCCAACAATTCAGTATGTAGAAGAAAATAACAGTGTGTGGGAACGTACTGACAACGCTGAACAGAAGGCTAAGGTGTCATATAAAATTGATATATGGCACAACCAGAGCACATCTGATACAGCCCTTGCAGTTGATGCTGCTGTTTCTGCTTTAGGTCTGGTGAGAACCTATTGCGGTGATGCACCAGATCCAAGCGGATTGAAACATAAAGTAATGCGCTATGAAGGAATCATTGATATGAGTTCCGACATAGTGTACTGGAATTAAGAAAGAGGTGAAGATAAATGTTAGCAAATGGTACAAAACTGGGTTACTCTAAGACCGCCCCTTCTGGCAGTTCTACATCCTATACTGACTTACCAGGACTGAAGGAAATCCCGGATGTTGGAACAGATCCTGAAAAAGTAGATAATACAGTTCTGACAGATAAGCATAAAGTGTATGAAAAAGGTATCGGTGATCTGCCTGAAATGACATATAAGTTTAAATACGACAACACGAAAGCAGACAGTCCTTATCGTACACTGAGAAAAGCAGATCAGGATGGAACAGTACTGTATTTCAGAGAAACTGATCCAGATAAAACAACTCTGGATTTTGGTGCTACAGTGTCCGTAAAACGTACAGGCGGCGGCGTCAATGGTGTAATTGAATTTGAGGTAACCATGACTGTACAGACAGATATTACTTACACAGACCCGGCATAATACCGGGTCTTTTATTGAGAAAATTCAGGAGGATATAACATGGGTGGTTTAGACGAAGAAGTAAAAGATCAGAAAGAGGAAACAAAAATTGTAGATTTGGATGAAGAAAAAAAGAAAAGAAAGCCTTTTCATTATTGGACAGTAGGTGGCAGAGATTACCGTCTGAAACTTAAAGCGTCTAATATTGAAAAGCTGGAAAATAAATATAAATGTAACGTCATGCATCTGGTGGATGATATGCCGGCATTATCTGTAATGCTTACTATCATCCAGGCGGCAATGCTTCCGTGGGAACATGGGGTTAAGTATGATGATATTTTGAACCTGTTTGACAAATATGTTGAAGAGGGTGGAAGTCAGATTGATCTGTACAAAAATGTTGTGATTCCGACTCTGGCGGTATCCGGTTTTTTTACGCCGAAGATGGCAGCGGAAATTCTGGAAGCAACAGACGAAGAACTGTAACAACTACAAGCGAATATTTGTGGGCGATTTACCCGGATGCATTAGATTGTGGAATACGGCCTGAATTATTTTGGGATTCCACTTTAAATGAGATTATGGATATGATGGAGAGTTATGTCAGATGCAGAGCAAGAGATAGGAAACAGCAGATCAGTGATAACTTTATTCTGTCAAAGGTTCTGACACTGAACCTTTCAACCTTGTTCAATGAAAAGGCTGAACTTTGTAATCCATGGGATTTTTACCCACAAACATTCAAAGAAGATAAAGAAAATTATGAACATCAGAAGTTGGAAGCAGAACTTGCCGATTACAGGGACAAGCGCAGACGGTGGGCTGATGAATTTAACAGACGAAGGCAGCAGGGAATGTAACCCTGCTTATTTTATTGTCGGGAAGGGGGTGAAAATGTATGGGTGATACACTTGCAAAACTGAAAGTCATTCTGGAAGCATCCACAGCTTCTTACAAGAAAGAGATGGAAAAAGCCCAGAAAGTGACTAAAAATGTCAGTGATTCTGTTAAGTCTGAAATATCAAAAGTCAAACAGGCTATGAAAATGGATGATGCAACAGAGTCAGTGAAAAAGCAGGCTTCTGTGTTCCAGAAAATGAAACAGGCGATTACTAAATATCAGGTGAAGGCCGGAATAAAAGTACCTACACAGGACTTTCAGGAATTGCAGTCCGGTATGAAAAAGGCAGAAGGTACGCTTAGTTCTTTGATTGCAAAACAGGAAAAGTACGAAGCAATTGGTGTGAAAAAGAACAGTTCAGCGTGGAAGTCATTACAGTATGACATTCAGGGAGCCAAAAATGAGATTGAAGGGTACAAAAATGAAATGGCTGAAATGCAATCAAATGGTACTGCGTTTACAAGGGGCTATTCTATACCGAAAGAAATCTTTAAAGGAATTGGTAAAGGTGCGTTAGGTCTTGGAAATTTGGGACTGAATGCTGCTCAAAAGGGCTGGGGTGGTTTGAAAAAGATTATTAGTGGTACAGCGTCTGCACTGACAAAGGTAACCACGGTCATTAAAAGAACATCTGGTGCATTCGCCGCACTCATACAGAAGTTTACAAGCGGTATTCCTATTTTACGAAGGTTCACAGGTGCAACAAAATCAGCATCTGGTGGACTGGGCGGTGGATTAAAAAACATTCTCAAATATGCGTTCGGTATCAGGTCACTTTTTGCTTTGGTGAACAAGCTGAGAAGTGCGTTAGTAGATGGATTCAAAAACCTGGCACAGTACAGTGGTGAGACAAATAACAGTATTTCAATGCTGATGTCTTCCCTGACGCAGTTAAAGAATGCATTTGCGGCAGCATTTGCACCTATTTTGAATGTGATCGCACCTATTCTGAATACACTGATCCAGAAGATTATTTCTGTAGTTAATACATTTGGTCAGTTGACGAGTGCATTAACAGGTAAAACAACTTACATTAAAGCGAAAAAAGTTCAGCAGGATTACGCCAAGAGCCTGAACAGTAATGCCAATTCAGCTAAAAATGCCAAAAAAGCAAATGAGGAATTGAAACGTACCATTCTGAGTTTTGACCAGATCAATAAGATGGATGATAACAGCAGTTCTGACAGTAACAGTGGAATAGCTGATACAGGTGGTCTGTCACCTTCAGATATGTTTGAGACTGAAAGCATTCCTTCAAAGATTAAAGGGATTGCCGACATGATTAAACAGGCATGGAAGAATGCTGATTTTACAGAAATCGGTGCTATGGTCGGTAATAAACTGAATGCCGCACTGAACAGCATCCCATGGGATAAGATCAAGAACACCTGCAACAAGATTGCAAAGAGTGTTGCCACTTTTCTGAACGGTTTTCTTGAAACAGTTGACTGGAAACTGGTTGGTAATACCCTTGCTCAAGGCATCAACACCGCCTTCGGTATGGCAAATACGTTTGCCGAAAATTTCCACTGGGATAGCCTTGGGAAAGCAATTGGTAACGGTATCAATGGTGCGCTGGGTGGTCTGGACTGGAACCTGATACAGGAAACTGTACGCAATATTGCAACAGGAATTACTGATACACTAAACAGCTTCATTCAAACAACTGACTGGGCGTTAGTTGGTCAGTCGTTCGGTAATGGCATCAATACCATTCTGGACTTCTTCCATACCGCTATCAATAACTTCGATTGGACAGGTGCTGGTACAGCACTTGCAGATTTTGTCAATAATGCAGTAAATACCATTGATTTTGTCAATTTAGGACAAACTATATCAGATGGAATCAAAGGTGTTTTTGATTTTGGCATAGCTGCGATTGAGGGCATTGACTGGTGGACAATTGGTGAAAAAGTTCGTGATGGTTTAGCTGCTATTGACTGGAACGGCATAGCTGACGGATTCTTTGAACTTATTGGCGCTGCATTTGGTGGCTTATCTGCATTTTTTGGTGGTCTTCTTTCTGATGCAGTTTCTGGTGCTCAGAAATACTTCCAGAAGAAGATTGAAGAATGTGGTGGAAATGTTGTCAAAGGAATCTTTAAAGGTATCAAGGATGCCGTTGTTGGCATTGCAGAGTGGATAAAAGATCATATTTTTACACCATTCATGAAAGGTTTTACAGCTGCATTTGGTATTCATTCACCGTCAACCGTTATGGCTGAACAGGGTGGATATATCATTGATGGCCTGCTGAAAGGTGTGAAAGATAATATCAGCAAGTTCCTGAATTATATTAAAGAAATTCCGGGTAAAGTACTGAAAGCAATTGGAAACATCAAGAACAAAGTCTTACAAAAAGGTTCTGACATTGTTTCCGGCCTGAAAGATGGATTTAATGAAAAAGTTTCTACATTCACCAGTGTTCTCGGTACACTTCCTGAGACAATCAGGAACGCTATTCCAAACCTGTTTGATGTAGGATCAAGTATCATTCAGAACTTTGCAAACGGATTTTCAAGTGTTCATATTCCTATGCCACACATTGGTTGGGACTGGACAGGTGGGAGCATCCGTATTGGTAATTTCTCATTTTCATTACCACGTTTTAATTTGCAATGGTACGCAAAGGGTGGTTTCCCGGAAATGGGACAGTTATTCATTGCAAACGAAGCAGGACCTGAGATGGTCGGTAAGATGGGAAACCGAAATGCAGTAGCTAATAACAATCAGATCGTTGACGGTATCAAGAATGGTGTATTTGAAGCTGTACTTGATGCGTTCAATGCCAGCGGAATCCTTGACAGGGATGATACTGAAAAAGAAGTTACTCTTGAATTTACACTGAAGGCTGACAGCGAAACACTGTACAAGGTAGTTCGCAAGGGCAAAAAGAAATATGATTACCGTTTTGCGGTAACTGAGACAATTTGACAGGGGGTGTCACATGGACAACATTGTAATCAAAGTGGGTGGTGTGACACTACCCAAGGAAGTTTCCAAGTTTAAATGGAAAAAATCAGATGTATCTGCGAAGAATGCAGGAAGAACGCAGGATGTTAAGATGCATAAGAACAGGCTTGCAAAAAAGCGTACTCTGAGCCTTGGTTGGGTAAATCTGACAAAAGAGCAGATACACCAGATTCTTGTTGCATTTGATCCAGAATATATAATGGTAACTTACTGGGATCCTTTAGCTGGTACTGATGTAACAAAAGAGTTTTATACAGGTGATATGGAAGCAAATGTAAAATGGTGGGCGAAAGGTCATGAACGTTATTCCACACTTGATTTTGATGTGATTGAGAGGTAATAAAAATGATTAATGTATCAGCCGCATTCAAAGCAGCATTAGAAAATGATAACAGAAATTTTTCAGGATCCTGTACAATTACATTAGCATCTGGTAAGTCAATCCCCATTGACGACAGCCAACTGTGGGATAATGGTTTTGTAATTAATGATTCTACATCTAGTACGGGCGGTTTTGATATAGGTTCAGCAATAGTTCAGAAGTTCACATTAAGACTGAACAACATGTATGATGATTTTACTGAGTACGATTTTACAGGTGCTGAAATTTCAAATATAAAAGTGTCATTGAGTTTATCTGGTAAGACTGAAGCTGTTTCTAAGGGCGTGTTTACAGTAAATGATACAAGCTATGATGGCGATATCATTACACTGGAATGCTTGGACAACATGCATAAATTTGATGTTAATTACAGCAAGAGTAATCTTACATATCCTGCAACGCTATTACAGATTGTACAGGATGCATGTAGGTGCTGCGGTGTGACTTTAGCAACAGATTCTCTACAGTTTGAGTATTACAATTATGTGATTCAGAAAAAACAAGATGATAACACTATGACATTCCGTGATGTTTTGACGTGGGTTGGCCAGATTTCAGGGCATTTTTGGAAATGTAATAAAAGTGGTCAGTTGTCAGCTGGTTGGTACAATATGTCAGATCTGTCCGCTGGTAGGAATATACATACCTTACAGACAAATGTTGTCACGGATGTAAACGTTGACATGGATGATGTTGTAATTACATGTGTAAGAATCGTAACTGAAGATGAAAATTCTAATCAGGTAACTTTTCAGTCTGGCTCAGATGGGTATGCAGTTGTTATCGACAGCAATAAATTTATCAATAAGGATAATGCAGCTGAAATTGCGTCAATGGTTGGTGGACGTGTTGTTGGATTGAGGTTCAGACCAATGACTGTCAGTTCATTGCAAGACCCTACGATTGAAGCAGGGGACGGGGCAATAGTATATGACCGTAAATTAAAGTCATATAAGACTTTTTTTACAAACGTTGTATTTTCTATTGATGCAGATAATCAAATGTCAAATGACGCAGAATCAGCACTGCGTAACAGTGCCGAAAGATTTTCAGAAGCATCAAAAATTTATCAGAATCTGAAAAAACATTTAAATAAAAATAAAACTGAATGGGAAAAAGCAATGGAAGAACTGGAAAAGGCAATGAAAGAGCAAGTGGGCCTTTATCCAGTTATTAAAACACTGGATGATGGAAGCAAAGTATATTATATGTGTGACCATCAGACACTGGAAGAATCCCAGGTTGTGTTTGAACTTAATGGAAAAGGTTGGGCGGTAAGTACAGACGGTGGAAGAACATGGAACGCAGGTTTACTTGTGGATGGTACCATGATAACAAAGATTTTGAACAGTATTGGAATTAATGCGGATTGGATCAATACCGGGGCTTTTACCGTCCTTGATTCTGATGGAAATATCATGTTTAAAGCTGACACTGCAACCGGGCGTGTGGATATTGTAGCAAATTCTTTTCAATTGAGGGGGAAAACTCTTGAAGAGATAGCGAAAGAATCAACAAAGAATTACGTTGACGCAGTTATTGGGGATAAGATAAAGGATATAAACACACAGTATTTTGATTCCTATGACCCTACGCTTACCAATAAGCCAGCGTCAGACTGGACTGATGCGGATGCGAAGGAGAAACACATTGATGATATTTTCTATAACACCAATACTAAGAAAATGTTCCGTTTCGTCAAGATTGATGGCGTTTATAGTTGGGAGAGCTTTGATGATCCTGATATAAAAGCTGCGCTTGATGCTGCTTCAACAGCACAAGATACCGCAGATGGAAAAAGACGCGTGTTTTTGGTCACACCTAAACCACCATATGATGAGGGTGATATGTGGGTTACCTCTACCACTGATGGAAAAGGTGAAATAAAAATCTGCAAAACCCCCAGACAATCCGGTACATTCGTTTCGACAGACTGGATTAGTCCGTCTTATGTGGATTCTGATGATGTGGATAATGCGATTAATGAGTATGATACCAGTTTAGGGCAACCGGAAATTTTTAATAAACTGACCAATAACGGAAAAAACAAAGGTATTTATATTCAGGACGGTGAACTGTATATAAATGCAAGCTATATCCTGTCTGGCGTTTTGGCCGGTAAGTTTATTAATGGAAAAGGCATGAGTGTCACTGATAAGGAAAATAAAACAACATTTTATATTGATAATGATGGCAATGTCATGATTGCCGCCAAAACTCTTACTATAGGTGGCAAGGATGTAGAAGATATTGCTGGAGATACTATTGATGAAAAAATAAAGAAAGCAATTCCGTTGGTTATACAGTTATCAAGTGAGTATCAGGCAATTCCGGTAAATGCAGATGGAAACTATTTAAGTTTTCCAAGATGCGAGGTAAAAGTACAGGTTTTTTATGGGGAATCGGATGTTACATCAGAAGCAGCTATATCGTACTCGACAGAAAACATAACAGGCACGTGGTCTTCAGGTACACACACTTATTCCGTAAAGAGCTTGTCCGAAGACATTGGATGGGTTGATTTTTCAACGACTTATAACGGAATAACAATAACCAAGCGCTTTAATATTGCAAAACAGTATGCTGGCGGGAACGGTACGAACGGAAAAGATGCCACTGTTTATTACCTTGAATGTGAAACAACAACGATCAAAAGATGTTCAAACAGCTCTGGCGGATATGATTATTCGCCTTCTCCGCTGGTGTTTCATTTGTATTCGCAGACAGGAGCAGAGGAGAGAAAACAAAACATTTCCGGTAGATGGACGTTTGAGTATACAGAAGACGGAAGCACATGGAACGCTATTTCTGGAACTGGCGTGGGAATAGATATGAAATTCTCCGCATGGGATAGGATAACTGACAGAACCACTGCCATCAGATGTACTGTCGGAAATTCTTCCGGAGTCATCCTCGGGATGTTGAGCGTATCTGTACTTGCGGATGCAGAAGTGACAAGAGAAGCTGTTTTTAACGCTCTGACTGACAATGGCGATCGTCAACTTATAGCCTATGGCTCAGACGGGAAATTGTACATTAATGGCGAATACATAAAGTCTAAAACCATAACGGCCGATCTTATCGACGTGAATACACTTGATGCGATTGTTGCAAAAATAGGCGGATTTGTGGTCGGGTCTAGCAGTATACATACCAGCGGCCGCAATTCCATGACGTCAACTACGCAAGGCGTATACATAGGAATAAACGGATTTAGCGTATATAAAGACACGAGCAATTATTTTAACATGAACACTAGTGTAGGATTGCAAATAAAAGGCGGTACTATCAAATTAGGCAATGTAACTCTTGCGGAAGCATCTGATAAAAAGTCTCTGAGCGTCAAATATGGCATGCAGGTACACACTCAAAGATCATCTGGACAATTCACAGACGGTTCAGGCGAATTTAAACTAATCAACTTGACTACTGTCTCATCGGGATATCAAACTCTTTGCATCGCGAGTAATATCGTATATAAGTTGTCATCTTCTTCAAAAAGATACAAAAACCATGTTCGAGATATGGATAGCTCTGAAGCGGATAAACTCCTTAAAGTTCCAGTGGTATGGTTTCAATATAAAAAAGGCTATTTGAAAGAAGGAGACTCATTTGAAGACAAACCAGTGCCGGGATTCTATGCGGAAGACGTGTATAAACAATATCCTGAAGGAGTAATATTCAATGAGGATGGGCAGATAGAAGACTGGAATTACAGAACCATGATTCCGGCAATGATGAAAGTTATTCAGAATCAGAATGAAAGAATTAATACATTGGAAGATACAGTGAACACATTGAACGAAAGACTGAACAAATTAGAGGAAATGTTGAAAGGGGTGGTTAAGTAATGCTGATTGCAGATTTCACCAATTATGGTGAAGAAATTACAGTAGACGGACTTTGGCAATATGATTATGGTCAAAGATTACAAATTAATGGACTTAATCTCCCAGATGTATTTGAGGTTCATTTATTCTGGAAGGGATTGGAAGAAGCAAAAGTTGTAACAGGTTATACCGAGAATAATAAGTTTTATGTTGATATTCCAAACGAGTCACTTAAACAGAGACAAGCTATCACTGTTTATATTTATCTATCAACACCTGAAACAGGAAAAACTGTAAATACCGTGATGATGTTTGTAAATAAACGGCCAGAGCCTGAAGGATTTGAAATTCCCGAAGACATTGATTTATTCCACCACACATTGACCGCTGTTGGGGAATATACAAGGCAGACAAAAGAAGCTGCACATATGGCAGATACCAGAGCAACCGAGTCGGAATCCTGGGCGCATGGACATAAACTTTATCCAGAACGGGATAAAGACAATGCAAAGTATTATGCAGATCAGGCAAAACAGGTTGCCACACAAAATGGTTTCTGTCGTATGGAAATACGGGAAGATGGACATCTATATTTATCCCGTACAGAAAATATTGTACAGAGTTTGGATTTTAAGATAAATGATAAAGGGAGATTGGGGGTTATGATGTCATGATAGAAACAGATTTAGGATGTGTGACTGCCTATGCTGATGCAGTAGCACAGGGTTACACAGGAACTCGTGAAGAATTTGGTCAGGTGCTGGCTAATTTTGCAGATTCTGCAACACAGGTTGCGGCAGACAGGACAGCGGTAGAAGCTGCAAAAGCATCCGTAGAAGAAATGCAGTCAGATGTAACACAGAAACAGGAGACTGTGGCATCTAACATGAATACAGCTGTCGAAGCCGCTGAAAAAGCAAAACAGTCTGCAAGTAACGCAGAAGCATCAAAACAGGCCGCTGCTAAGTCTGAACAGAACATCAACAATACCGTGACAGCTTTTGATAGTCATGTCGAAGAAAAGAAAAGCGAAGCAGACACAGCAATAAATAAAACGAAAGATGCCGCAGTCAAAGCTGTGACAGATCAGCAGACTGCATCTATTCAGGAAGCAAAAAGTCAGATTGCGTCCTACATTACAGAAAAAGAAAGCGTAGCAGAAGACCAGATTAATAAACATACATCTGATAAGATTACAGAACTGAATAAAGCAGCAAGTACAGCAAAGACTGCATTAGAACAGTCCATATCAAATTCAGAAAAAGCAAAAACAGCTCTGGACGGTAGTATTACCAATTCTGCCACATCCAAAAATAATCTGGATAAGAGTATTGAAACAAGTACCGGCAAAAAATCAGATCTTGATACCAGTATCAAAAATGCTGATACAGCAAAGACTGCATTAGATACTGCCACGACTACTGGAAACAATGCATTGCAGGCATTACAGAGTGAAAATAGTTCAGCCGCATCAAACCTTGAAGAGTTGAGAGGTGAAAACTTTAATTCACAGGAAATTCTGGCAGGGGTTGCTGACCTGAGAGCATATCTTGGACTGTCAGATGATGATATTCTTGGTTTACAGGTAGATTACAGGAATAAAACTTTTAAGAGATTGGCAGGTGCCACTAACCTGACACCCGGCACTGACTTTGACAGATTTTCCATGTATGGTGGCAGACGTAAATGTAATGTTGCTGATGATGGAACTATCAGTGCTTGGTTTGGTGATGAAAGTTATGCGGAAGATGGTTCAAATGGACAGGTTATGGTATATCAGCCTAAGTTCTATTATCTGGTATGCCCGGTCGTATATGATCCAATTGATACAGGTATTGGTTACCATTTGAGAAAAGCAAATTACTATGTATCAGAAAAACCAAGACCAGGTTTCAGACTGCATCCTGCTTTTTATGATGTAAATGGAAATGAGATTGATTATTTCCTGACCAGTGCAGATGAAGGCTCTGTATATGATGTATCTGCATCTGCTTATCTGTTACAGGATGAACAGGTGTTAAATGCGGCAGAAGATAAGTTTTGTAGTATTTCAGGTGCAAGGCCTGCATCTGGGTACTCACAGAATCTCACAAGAACATCCGTTGAACAGTTGGCACAAAACAGAGGTACAAACTGGCATGGTGATCTCATCAAACAGGTATCTGCCGAACAGCTGCTGATGATTATTGAAATGGGTGTTATGGAATTACAGACACCGATTGGTTTAGGTGTTGTCAATATTCCGTGGGAAACTGGCGATAATAAAACCTGTTCTTATGCCGCAGTAACAGGTAGTACTTCCAGTATTGGAAACGGTACAGGTAGGGCTGCAAAATCAACTGTTTATCCAGGCAATGTTGCAACAGAATATACAGATAACGGTAAAACATCAATTTGTTGGCGCGGAAAAGAAAACTTCTGGGGTAACATATGGAAATTTGTATACGGTGTGAATATTTGGGGTAATGGCAAAATGGCAGGGGGTCAGCCATATATTTGCAAAGACTTCAATTTTGCAGAAAACAAGAATAGTGATAACTATGAAGCTGCTGGTTTCACCGTAGCCGCAAAAGCTGGTTATATCTCTGCAATGGGGTATTCAACAAAATGCGACTGGTTGTTTATGGCTTCTGAATGTCTTGGAAACAGCGCACTTCCTGTCGGTGACTACACCTATATTACTGAGCTTCTGAATGGTTACAGAATTGCTCTATTGGGTAGTAGTTGGAATGCTGGCGTTACTGCCGGGCCTTTCTGTTGGGTTCTGACTTACGGTGTCGGTAGTCGGGATCGTACTGTCGGGGGTCGCTTGGTATATATCCCAACCAAGGACTCAGATGTTTATCTTGCTGCCATTGCGTCATGGAAGGCTCAAATGGCAGCCGCTTAATAAATAACTAAATAATGGGTTGAAAGAATCGCTGATATTTTTACCTGTATTGATTAACATAAAAATCAATTACTCAATTAGGTAGTAATTGGAATAATGACGTTAATACCAGGCCTTTCTATTGGAATCTGAATAACAGTGTCGGTAATCGGAATCGTAATATCAGGGGTCACTTAATATATTTGCATTGTCAGCCGGGTGGGATATCCGGCTGATTTTTAATCCCATTTCTTTCAACCCTGCCACATGGCAAAACAGAAAAATAGGCGGTGCAGACAAGTCAGAAATGATAATACCGCCTTACTTAATTACTAAAGAGGAAATGTCAACCGTATTTACCGGGCATACATCTGATGTATGCTGACTGAAATTCGGAACTGCAATATACCAAAAATGAAACGTTATGACCATCTATTTGAGAAAATTTGTGATATTGAAAATCTGAGAAAAGCACATAAGAACGCAAAGAAAGGAAAAGGGTGGTACAAAGAAGTTCAGGAAATAGATAAAGATCCAGATAAGTATCTGGAGCAGATTCAGGAAATGCTCATCAATCATATTTATAGAACATCTGAGTATGAAGTGTTTTATAAGGATGATGGCAGAAAGAAGAGAAAGATTTATAAGTTGCCTTACTTTCCTGACAGAATTTGTCAGTGGGCTATCTTACAGGTAATTGAACCTTGCATCATCAATAACCTGACTACTGACACATACTCAGCAATACCGGATAGAGGAATACATAAGGCTCTGCATAAAATGCAGGATGCAATGTGGAATCATCCAGAAGAATGTAAGTATTGCTTAAAACTGGATGCACGACATTACTATCAGTCAATCAACCATGATCTTCTGAAAGAAAAATATTCCAGAATGTTCAATGATTCTGAACTGGTATGGTTACTGACTGAAATTATTGATAGCATACAGACCGCAGACATTGAAGATCTGACGGCAATTACTTATCACAGTATTCAGGAAATTTTTATTTTTCACCATTTGACCATTGGATAAAGGAACAAAAACACATCAAGTATTACTTTCGGTATATGGACGATATTGTTATTTTTGCAAAGACAAAAGAAGAACTTGTTGAGTTAAGAAAAGAAATTGATGTTTACTTTAGAGATGAACTAAAACTAAACATTAAAGGAAACTGGCAGGTATTCCCAACATTTGTCAGAGGGGTTGACTTTTTAGGATACCGAACATTTTGCAAATACACTTTGTTGAGAAAGACAACCTGTATAGATATGACTAAGAAATTAACTGCATTGCGTGTAAAAGTGGAATCAGGGAATATGATGAACTATTCAGAATGGTGCAGCTTAAACAGCTATAAAGGATGGCTTATATCATGTGATTCCTTCCGGTTGTATCAGAAATACATAGAACCGTTATTACCCTATGCAGATGATTATTATAAATACAACATAAAACCAAAATCTAAGAAAGGACAGAAAGCAGCATGATTGATTATGGAAGACAGAAAAGTACAGTAAAACCAGAGGAAATTGAGATTACAGAGGATATGGTATTCATTGCATCTGGAATCTCAGAAATTACAGAAGAAGGTACAGATAGTCAGCCAGGATTTGCTGGGTATGAGTTTGATCTTGTCGGATATGACAAAGATGAGTATATCAAATTACAAGCAACATCAAATAAATCATTGCAGGAACAGGTGGAAACCACTCAGGAAGCACTTGATTTCCTTTTATTTAATGCTTAATGATAGAAAGGGGTGAGACTTATGGGAGCATATTTTGCATTGCGTCTTGAAAAAGGCAAATTGAATTACAACACAGTAGTTCAGAAATATCCACAGTTCAAGGAAGATATTGATCTGATTCTTCTTGCAGATGGGTATGTCGTAAATGAAGACGGTACAGTCACAGAAGTAAAATAGACCATAGGTACAAAAACAACCGCCATATGACATTTATATAATGTCACAGGCGGTTGTTTTGTGTACAGAAAGGAAGTAATGAAAGAGATTCTACTGGAAACCTATTCTGTTGCACTTCCTATTATTTTAACTGCTCTTATGGGCTACATTGTGTGGCTTTTAAAGAATCAGAAAAAAGATAGGGATGCGAACAGTAAAGGGACCATGCTGTTACTGAAAGTACAATTAATTGAATACCATGACCGTTATATGACAGATGGTGATATTCCATCCTACGCTTATCAAAATTTTTGTGAGATGTATGATGCATATCATGCTCTTGGTGGTAATGGTATGATTACAAAAATGAAACATGAGATTGAAGAATTGCACTTAAAGAAGAAAGAAGGGAATAGTCATGAAAAAAATTAACTGGCTTGTAAGAATTAAGAATAAAGCGTTCTGGGTTGCATTTATCCCGGCGGTACTCCTGTTAATTCAGGTAATTGCATCTGTGTTTGGCATCCAGATTGATCTGGGTAATCTGGGAAATAAATTGTTAGAAGTGGTCAATGCAGTGTTCAGTATACTGGTAATTCTTGGAGTAGTTACAGACCCTACTACTGCTGGAATCACCGATAGTACACAGGCACTTGAATATACAGAACCGAAAAAATAGGGGGTAGGACTGTGGAGATTAAGGGTATTGATGTTTCCAGATGGAATGGAGTTATTGACTGGCCCACCGTAGCAAACTACGGTATGGGCTTTGCTATCCTGCGAATCACAGAAGCGGGAAACGTGATAGATAGCTACTTTGAAGCCAATTATAAAGGCTGTACTGCCAATAGTATTCCTGTCGGTGTTTACAAGTATAGTTATGCAGTCAATGTTTCAGAAATTCAATATGAAGCAAAAAAAGTAATTGAAGTCCTGAATGGACGAAAATTGGATTATCCTGTGTTTTTGGATATTGAAGATAAGTGTCAGGAGAATCTGTCAAAACATCTTATGATGCAGATGATTAACGCATTCAGAGAAATCATCATTAAAGCCGGTTATCAGTTTGGCATTTATTGCGGGTACTCTTGGTATCAGTACCAGCTTCCAGAGGATGCGAAAAAGTATGATTGTTGGTTAGCTGCTTATCCGTCACAGGATGATGGAACAATGCAGATCAGATTAAAACCTGCCGCTGGTATTGGCTGGCAGTATTCCAGCAAAGCAAAGATACCGGGGATTGCTGGAACAGTAGACAGAAATGTATTTTATAAAGATTACACTGCTGCTGTAAAAAATGAGAATAAGGGGGAAACGACAATGGATAAAGCTATTGAAAAAGTTATCCTGATTGCGAAAAACGAAGAGGGCTATTTGGAGAAAAAATCAAACAGTCAGCTTGACAGTAAAACAGCAAATGCAGGATCTGCTAACTATACAAAATATTGGAGAGATATAGAACCAGCCTATCAGGGGCAGGCCTGGTGCGCAGCGTTTATCTCCTGGTGTTTTATGAAAGCCTTTGGTCTGGAAAAAGCTAAAAAAATACTAAAACACTGGCCTTATGTGTATTGTCCAACACTGGGAAATTTGTTTACCCGGAACGCAAACCCGAAAATCGGTGACATTGTTATCTTTTATCATAACGGTACATTTACCCATACAGGACTTGTTACCGCCGTAATCGGTGATCGTTTCTATACGATTGAAGGTAACACAAGTGGGGCATCCGGTATTATCGCAAATGGTGGCGGTGTATGTGCTAAAAGTTACCTCAATAGTCAGATGCCCGGAACTAAGTTCTGTACACCTGATTATAGTATTGTATCTGATGTAGTCGCACCTGCAAAAGCTGAGAATACATCATCTAATACTACGCAGATAGGAGAGAAATATATGTTTGAACCGAAAACTGTAAAAGCTGGTGACAAGAATACCTCTGTACTTTTGTTACAGGAAATCCTGAGAGCAAGAGGATTCAAAGGAAAAAATAAAAAAGACCTTGACCTTGACTGGGAAGCAGGAGATAATACCATATATGCTCTGAAACAGTATCAGAAATCAAGAGGTCTGAATGTTGATGGGGTATGCGGATCAGCAACATGGAAAGATCTAATTGCTATTTGATGCGAATATGGTGGCAATGCCACCAATTTGCCACCGACATAGAAATATACGTGAAAGACTTAAAAAGACAAATAAACTGAACGCCTGATAATTACTTATGCTATAGGAGTTTGAAAGCTGTAAAAAGCAATGAAAAGTGAACCATAGATAAACTGTTCACGTGGAGACGGTTGTACTGCTTTCCCACAAAAAGCCAGACGGACATATCAACGTAAAAGTTGAGTTTGGCGAGGGTGAGGGAAAAGTTCCACTTGATAATATTGCTAAAAGAGCGGAAAGCTATAAGCCCAAAGAACGAGTGACCTACAAAATGATAAAGGAGTACATAGAAGCTAAATACGGCTTCAAAGTACATACCGCATATATCGCAGAGGTAAAGAGAGATTTAGGCTTGCCGATGTATGATGCTCCTAATGCAGTGGAGGAATTGAAGCAACCGAGGAAGCATCCGACGGTGGAGAAAGTGGAAGCGATAAAGGATGCATTGAAGCATTTTGAAGTGATTTAATAATGATGAGCGTATCATTAAAAATAGTGGTACGCTTTTCTTTAAAATATTTGTGAAGTAATATATAAGTGCTGAATACGCTTGAAGGGAGGAAAATGGAGTGAACCGTATTACAGAAATAACAAAGCGAGATATTTTAGATTTATTTCAGAATGGATTGGAGATAGACGAATTTTTTCAAACCCGAACCGTTACTTACAATTATTATGGTCGCCTTGAAGAAATAGATTTTCTTAAAAGATTATATGATTTAGAGAGAATGCCAAGTTTTGATTCAAGATTTGTAAATGCAGAACAGGATATTTGGCAACATACAGTGAATAATGATGATTATCCATACTGCTGGGTTTTTGAAGACAAAAGATTCAATTTACAAGATGGTAGCGATGAAGTATATTTAAAATTTCTTTGTGAAGTATTTCACCCTGCTGTTCGATATGATAAGGGATACTGGAAAGAATTTTTAGTGGCAATTAACAAGCTATTACAAAATGACGGTTATGAGATTTACCCTGCTGAGAAAATATCCAATCGTGATGTTTATGGATGGAGAATATATCAGCAAGAAGATAATACGTTGTTTATTCCATATTCTCAACGAAATGCAAAGGACATAAAAGCAAAAAAGGATAGTATTGTCCATAAAGCGGAAAGCGAGAAATCAAATTTATCAGTTTCTGGAGCGATATAATATCGTATATCAAGCGACTGACGAAACGGGATGGAATTATAATACAACAGTAGCTGAGGATGTTTTCAATGAAATAAGGCAATTTTATGTGCCAAAGTGTTATAATGATAAAAAAGAATATGTTGAAACTGCTGATTTGCAAGCATTCATACTTTCTAATTCTCCATTTTGTGTGTTGGACGCAATAGAGTCTTTTGCGAAACATAGTATCTCAGATGACTTTGAACCACAGATTAATGCTATATTAAAACTGAATGAGATACCGTTTCAGCTTTCCAAGGGGAAGCTAATGAATACATTTGATACCCAGATAAATAAAAATTCATTAGTGTCTGTTCAAGAAGTAGGACTGAAAGAGTTATTACAAGAGGCTTCAAAATATTATGATGAAAACAATTTGCAAATTGCAGTGGAGAAACTTTGGGATGCATTTGAGAGACTAAAGACATATTACTGCTCATCGACTGTAGATAAGAAGAAATCGGTTAATAAGATTATAATGGATATGGGTAATAATCAACAGCCGTTTTTAGAATTATTTGAAAAGGAATTTCATGAGCTTACCATACTTGGCAATAATTTTAGAATTCGACACCATGAAACAACAAAAACGGATATTCAGGATAAAAGGCATTATGAGTATTTTTATAAGCGATGCTTATCCTTGATTTCAACAGCTATTCAGTATTTGGATGGGCGAGGTTTATAACAGATACAGCTTTGCGTAATAAAGAAGTTAAATGAAAAAGGACAATAGTAGAGGTGGATTTTGATGAGTAATGAGCCAAATGGTTTCGCTAAATATTTAGTCATATTTGTAGATATTCTTGGAAGCCAAAATAGAGTTGATTTTCAAGAGACATATAAAATTAACAAAATTTTTCATGAAGAGCTTGAAAGAAACAAGCAAAATGATATGATGCACACGGTGTATTTTAGAAAAATATATACATTTTCTGATTGTGCTTATATTTTCTATGGCTTTAAAGACGGAATATCTGATGAACGTAAAGATGAGGGCGAACTATTTAAAGTGGCATTGTGTAATTGTGAGCCAATATTTTTACGATTCATTAAAGAAAGAATTCTTTTTAGAGGTGGAATATCTTATGGTGATGCTTATGTTGACCCTTCGAAAAGTATGTTTTTTGGAGATGCGGTGAATAAGGCGTATAAGATGGAGTCAGAAATAGCAATTCATCCTCGTATTGTTATAGATGATTATATTGCTGAAGCAGTTTTAGAAAATATATCATCAGTAAAATATAAAATCTGTCTCTTATACACATCTCCGAGCCCACGAGACGCTCATGAATC
>ERZ1027266.475-NODE-475-length-27743-cov-9.034383_pt1 | contig 27743 bp, 19 predicted proteins | sample MGYA00519257_ERZ1027266 | MGnify/ENA primary metagenome ERZ1027266 (study PRJEB26926, sample SAMN06164683) | human gut metagenome | biome: ENVO:00009003; feature: ENVO:2100002; material: ENVO:00002003 | host: Homo sapiens | place: USA | collected 2012 ... | reverse complement strand
ACATTATTTTTTGATTTGTTTTAGTAGATTAGTTTTTAAGTAGTTTGTTTTTGAAAATCGGTTGTCGGGAGACATCCGATTTTTTTTGCTTTGAAAAGCACTGAAAATCAATGTGGTGGCTGGCACATATTGGTATGTTGCCAGCCTTTTTATATGTATTTTCTATATGTATTATGTATGGGCTTTTTATCATTTACATCATGAGAAATGCCATCCTGCATCCTCTATCAGCTCAATACAAGGCACTTGCAGAGCTTGACATGTTTGTTCGCACATCCCCTAACGCAACAGACAACTATGCAAGACGATTCGATGTGCTGAGAAGGTTTAGACAAAAGTAATGGCTGTTCTCAATCATACAACTTTCCCACTTGCAGTTTGCGGTGTTTCTGCGGATGATACTTCTCGTTGATGACGCTGCGTGAGGGTTTGTAGTAGCGAGTTTGGACACCAAGCAGGTCGAATATCACCTGCGGCAGATTATCGGTCATGAAAGGACGGTTTACGGACTTCCTTATCCTCTCCACCTCTTGTGGATGTCTTGCTGCATATAGAGGTGAGACGTATATCAGGAAAGGAATGTCGAGCTGATAGCGTATCGCACGGGTGTCGTCAGTCTTCAGGTCGGTGCGTCCCTGTTGCAGACGGTAGTTATATACCTCCTCGCCATGGTCGGAGAAATACATCACAATGGCATTGCGGTTGGAAAACATACTTATTATGCTGTCCACCACAAAGTCATTGTATAGCGTAGCGTTCAGATAGTCAGCCACAACGCCGCGCTGCTCCTTGCTGAGTGGCAGACGGTTCTTTATGTCGCATGGCTTGAACTTGGCGAATTCAGCAGGATGGCGCTCGCCATAGGCAGCATGCTGTCCGTAGAGATGGAAGATGATGAAGTTGCGGCGGGCAGCTTCAATGTTGTTGTGGTTCTTGCAGTAATCGTCAATCAGTTGCATGTCGTAGTCGAAAGTGCGTGTGTTGTGGTGGTCGAAGATATACGGACCGATGCCTGGAGCATTGAAGAATCCCATGGAAGCATTGAACTCCTTGTCCATCTCCATGCCGGCATACTGGTTGCTATAGAACACAACGTTGTATCCGCAACGGCGCAAGATGAAAGGAAACAGCGGTGCATCGCACCAACTGCTGCTGTCGCCTACAGCCACAGGCGACAGAAACTGTTTGAAGTTCTGCGTAGTGCCGTTGTCAGATGCCACCACATCATTGAATACAAACAGACCGCCTTGGTTGGCACGAGCCTTCAGTCTTGGGTTGGTGTCGTAAGTGCCGTCGTAGAGATTACTCATGTGTCGGTTGAACGATTCCCCCACAATCAACACAAAGTCAGCCTCCTTTTCGTTGCATGTCACCTTCTCCTTATATTCTTGTAGAGAGCAGGCGCAACGAGAGAACTCGTCGCGAAATCCCATATATGTAAGTGTAGACTGCCATATATTCCACATCGCATTCCTTTTTATAGGCGATTTGAACCTTGCCACGCGGTCATAGTTGGCTTCTACATCAGGACCGAAAAAGACAGTCTGACCTATCATTACTATACACAATACGGTAAAGGCAACTGCCGGAATACGTTGTGACGGGAATATTCGCCAGCGCATGGCACGGCGTCCCAACCATATCTCTGCTGCAAAAAGCAGAATATATACAGACAAGATGCCCAGGGTAGGGAGGGAGAGGATGTAAGAAGAGATGAACTCAGAACTTTCCCGTCCGTTTGTCTCACATAGGAACTGCCATGAATAAGCGTCCCAATGTCGGTTGAACATTATCAGCATAAACACGTTGCTTATGCTGTATGCGGCAACTACAGACTGCAGTATGGTGTGAATGGTACGTTCAGTCTTTGGTCCCGTTAGTGATACTAAGGCACACAAAGCCCATGAGAAGACACCATAGTATAGTATATTAAATAATGTGGCAACCGGTGCGTCCCACCACGTGTGGGTGTTTAGCATAAACATCTCAGGCATCATCAACAACACCACGTATGTAGCGCACACCACCGGATTAATCTTTTTTGAAGTATTGGTCATAATCTTTTTTAAGTTGACGGGTGACGAACAGACAAGTTGACGATGGGTTTTGCTCGGGAGCAGGCAAATTGTCAGTTCGTTTCCTCGTCTGCAAAAGTAACATATTTGTCAGTCAACAGCAAAGAAAATGCTTATTTGTTTTGTAAATGGCATATCGGGCGATGCTTCTCCATGCGAAAAAAATGTAGAACTAATGATTTACTCTGGTTTTATGCTTCTTTGTGTTGTCGGTTTTTGTGTAAATCAGAACGTTCATAAAAAAATCCTTCACAGTAATTATCAATAGAACTGATATATTATCTGTGAAGGATTCATTATTAACAAACTACTTGATGACCTGTTTCATGGTCTTTACAGTACCGTCGGCAAGTTTCATCTTAGCGATGAAAATTCCATTGTGTGGCGACTGTACCTTGCGACCACTCATGTCCATATATTCAATATACACTACATCCTTGTCCGTGTTGCGTATGCTGTTGATGCCAGTAGTGATGTTTCCTTCAGCATCGATGCTGACAAGCGGTGAGAAATATTTAGTGCCGTTGTCCAGCAGGAAGCTCTGTACGCCAGCCTTCTTCGCCTCCTTGTTGTAGAAATAGATAGTACGCTGGTTGCTTACTGCACAGATGTCGTATTGGTCGTTGTAAGAATACGGAACGTCTGTATATTCCTTATCCAGCTTTACATATTCAGCAGGAGTAAAGGTATATATTTCGTCGTCGAAATAGATGTTATAGTAAAGCTTCTCCGGATCAAGAGTTTCCTCCTTGTCTGTCGTCATTCCAAGGTCAAAGCGCATCATTCCGTACATCGTATTCTCGTCATAAGGCGTGAAGAACAGATTCTGAGGAGCTGATGGAGCACCTACAACAATCTTGTAAACCTTGAACTTTGGCGTGTCATAAACATACAACGGGTTCTCTGCGTTTACTCCGGTATTGACGGCCATCACCTTTTCGCCGGTCATGCTGTTGTCCTCTTCGTTCAGGTCGAGTACAATCTCCTTGGCAAAAATGTATTTTGAATAGTCGTAATAGTCACCGTGAACCAATTCCTTGTCCATTGCCGTAAAGAAGCTATGGTATGTTCCCGTCTCGTCGAATCCGAAATACTGCTTTGTAGGGAATGTGATTTTTTTCCCGTCAGCGCTCTTCTTTCCTTTTATCCATGAGTCAGGAAGCGTAGGCGACAGACCGCCGATAAGCACGTCATCCCCCTCGAAAGCAACCTTTACCTTTCTTGTATCAGTAGCACCGGTATAGTCGGTGAAGAGCATCTGGTAGTCAACTGCTGTGCTTTCGTCTGCCGGTTTATATATAGGAGTGTTAACCTTATAATATACTGTGTTCTTGTCACCATAGCCATACCATACGCCATTCTCGTCGCCAAGCCCCAGGAAATATCCGTCAACCATGAAGAGAGAGTCGTTGCGGTGTACAAACTTCACATCCTGATTCTCGGCAGGCACATAGGTAGTGGTACCGTGGTCGGTATCCTGAAGCTTCATGTTCCAGAGGTAGCCATACTTCGTGTATGTTTCACCATCCTCATTCTTAGCCTCTTTCATTTGCATAAGCTGGGGCATGTGGAATACAACGGTGTCACCCTCAATTGTGTTTCCTTTTATCCATGCGTCCAGACTGAGTGTCGTCAAAGGGCTTTTGATGTATACCTCGCCGTTATTTCCAAACACGGCGTCAGTTCCTGTTGCATCAACATCGCGCTGATACAGCTGGCTGTAGTATACATAGTAAGAATCATGTGCATAGGTGTAAAGATTCTTTTCAAGTGTTCCCTCTGGCTGATTTTTAATAATGTTGGTAGGTAGATCTGTGCCATCAACTGTTCTTTGTGCCATTGCAGGTACTGCAAACATTGCTGCAATGATAACTGAAGTAAATTTTTCCATATGCTAAGTGTATTAGTTATTATGTCGCAAAGGTATACAAAATAATATGAAATGCAAATATTTTATACATAAAAGTAAGTTGATGGTGTAAAATGTTGTATTTGTGTCAGATATTTTGCATCATTACTTTCTTTATACCTTAATATATTTATGAGGAAAAGAAAAACAGCAAGAAGGACAACAAAGAAAACACCCTAAAAGGGAAAGTTATCGACTTTCTACAGTCAAATCACTTAATTTCTATGCGAAAGTTACCGACTTTCTTTTCATGGTGGATATACTTGCATGCAACAAGTAGCCTTTTTGTTCTGCCTAACCCTATGAGTTTTGTGTCGAAACTCTATGACTTTTGTGTCGAAACTCTATGATTTTTTTGTCAGTACTCTTACGGCCCCCAGTACTTCCGTGAGAGTATTGGAAAGGTGATAGGGTTTTGTGCTTCGTACTCTGGCTTTTTCGTTATGCATAAAATAGCCCGAAATATCGGATGAAGCATATTTAACTCTGTTTTTTCTTCCCTTTATACTTATATGTAGAATTATTTCATTACTTTTGCAGTATGGAAAATCTCATAAAACTCTATACTTCTTACACAGGAGCAGAGCCTGCAAACGTGGAGAAGATTGCTGGAGCAGGCAGCAACCGCGAGTATTATCGTTTTACTGATGATAAAGGAAAGACGATTATCGGTGTCGTTGGCACAAGCCGCGACGAGAATCATGCCTTTATCTATCTGTCGAAGCATTTCGCTGGTCTGAAGCTGCCGGTGCCGAAGGTGGTGGCGGTGGATGCTGACGAACTGAGATATCTACAGACAGACCTCGGGGAGACATCGCTCTATGATGCCCTGAAGGATGGCAGAAACGCCGGCGGACGATACACGCAGAACGAAAAGCTGTTGCTCAAAAAGACGATAAGAGAGCTGCCGGCGATGCAGATGGTGGGTGCGATAGGGCTGGATTGGACCAACTGTTACCCCCAGCCGGAGTTTGACGAGGACAGCGTTTTGTTTGATCTCAACTACTTCAAGTACTGCTTTCTGAAGCCGACAGAGCTTGATTTCCATGAACTTAAGTTGGAGGCGAACTTCAGAATGTTTGCCAAAGACCTGACGGCGGAGCCGACAGACAGCTTCCTGTATCGTGATTTCCAGGCACGCAACGTGATGATTGATGCCGCCGGGAATCCGTGTTTCATTGATTTTCAGGGAGGAAGGAAGGGCCCGTATTATTATGACCTCGCGTCTTTCCTGTGGCAGGCATCTGCTAAATATTCGCACAAGCTGAGACGAGAGCTCGTGTACGAGTACTATAACTCACTCAAAAACTATATTGAAGTGCCTTCGGTAAGGCATTTCGTGGAACGCCTCAGCCTGTTCGTCCTGTTCCGTACGCTACAGGTTCTCGGAGCATACGGGTTCAGAGGATACTTCGAACGCAAGAAATATTTTATAGACAGCATACCGGCAGCGATACAGAATCTGAGGGAACTGCTTGAACTTGACGTCTTCCCGTATCCGTATATGATAGGAATGTTGAAACGTCTGATACAACTGCCGCAGTTCGTTCAGATAGAGGAGAAGTCGATGACAAGAAGCGACGGACTGAAGGTTGACGACAAGAATATATACAAAGGACATCCGCAGGACGGTCCGGCAACGTATTCGAAGTATGACGGAAAGGGACCTCTCGTGGTTCGTGTGTTCAGCTTCTCATACAGAAAAGGCATACCAGAAGACGAATCGGGTAATGGAGGAGGATATGTCTTTGACTGTCGCAGCACCCATAACCCCGGACGTTATGAGCCATACAAGAAGCTTACCGGACTTGATGCCCCCGTGATACGATTCCTTGAGGATGACGGTGAGATACTGACTTTCCTCGAAAGCGTGTATAAGCTTGCCGATGCCCATGTGGAGAGATATATGCAGCGAGGCTTTACGGATTTGATGTTTTCATTCGGCTGTACTGGAGGCCAACACCGCAGCGTTTATTCTGCCCAGCATCTTGCCGAGCATCTGAACGGCAAGTATGGCATAGAGGTAAGGATAGTGCATCGCGAGCAAGGGATAAATGGTGTTCTTGCAGCCCGATAACGCTTGGCGCGTTAAAAAAGTTTTGTGAAAATATACTAATTCAGTAAATAAAGCGTTATAAAACTGATAAATGCCATTAAGTGATGGCATGGGTAAATAGCTGTATATAATAATATAAATAAGTAAAGATGAATTTATCTTCTTTCTGCTTGATAGCCTCTTTTACGGTCAGTCTGCTCTGCGGACTGATATTCATCCCTATGATAGTGTCTTTTTGTATAAAGAAGAAACTGTATGATATACCTAACGCCCGTAAGGTGCATAAGGTGGTAGTGCCGCGTCTTGGAGGAGTATGCTTCATGCCGTGTATGGCGATTAGTGTGGTGATGGCAATGGTATTCTTCAACACACCAACTTTCAGCTTGACGTTCAGTATCAACATGTGGGCATGTTTCTTCTTTCTTGGACTGTTGTTCATATACGCTGTAGGTGTTGTTGACGACCTGGTAGGGCTGCAGCCGAAAACGAAGTTCCTTGTGCAGATAATGGCGGCTTCGCTGTTGCCGATGGCTAATCTGTATATAAACAACCTGTATGGCTTTTGCGGAATATATTCCATACCTTTTTATATAGGTGCACCGCTTACGGTCTTCGTCATAGTGTTTGTGGATAATGCCATGAACCTGATAGACGGCATCGACGGATTGTCGTCGGGCCTTTCAATGGTGGCGCTGCTGGGATTCCTGTATTGTTTCATGTGTGAGAACATGCTGGTGTACGGTATACTGATATCCGGACTTATGGGAGTGTTGTTGGCGTTCATGTATTTCAACATCTTCGGCAAACCGGGAAAGACAAAGATATTCATGGGAGATTCGGGTAGTCTGACGATAGGTTTTATCCTTGGTGTGCTGTTCGTGAAGTTTTCGATGGACAATCTTATAGTGCTTCCATTCCGTCGCAACAGTATGCTGCTTGCCTATACGCTGCTCATAGTGCCTGTGTTTGACGTGTTTAGGGTTATAGTGGTAAGGTTATTCCATCGCAGACCAATCTTCGGAGCGGACAAGAATCATATCCATCATAAGTTTATGCGTGCCGGCTTGTCGCAGCATAAGGCACTGGCGGCTATTATAGGTATGGCGGTATCGTTTGTCTGCATCAACTATGTGTTGATAAACTATATCTCGGTGACCTACGTCGTGCTGGTTGATATTGTGGTATGGATAGCTGTTCATGAGATAGTAGATGTATTCATAAGGAAGAATGGAATGGAAGTGTTCCATATACAGGAAGAGGCTAATGAATAGAGAGGGATCTTCAGGTATACGTAAAACGATAAATATTTTATGCAGAGATATTTTATATATTTGAGCTACGACGGCACGGCATATCATGGATGGCAAGTACAGCCGAATGGCATTTCCGTTCAGGAGGAGATGCAGAAAGCCTTGTCGACACTGCTAAGACAGGACATAGAGATAGTAGGAGCAGGGAGGACAGATGCGGGAGTGCATGCCCGTGTGATGGTAGCGCATTTTGATTTTGGACAAGCCTTGGATGTTGCGCAGTTGGCATATAAGCTGAACAGGATATTGCCAAAGGATATTTCCGTGAGCAAGGTAATGGCTGTGTCTGCGGATATGCATGCAAGATTCAGTGCCGTAAAGCGCACCTATCATTATTATATCCATCTGCATAAAGACCCCTTCCACCGCTTTTACTCATGCGAGCTGCATTATGAACTTGACTTCGGACTGATGAACGAGGCGGCGGCATATCTCTTGGAGTGTAGCGACTTTGCAGCTTTCTGTAAGGTGCATACAGATGTGAAGACCACAATCTGCAAGGTGACTGAAGCCAGATGGATAGATGATGGCGGAGGATGCTGGCATTTCGTTATTTCTGCAGACCGTTTCCTTAGGAATATGGTGCGTGCCGTTGTGGGAACGCTTATTGATGTGGGGCGCCACAGGTTGACACTTGAGCAGTTCAAGGCAGTCGTGGAAGGAAAGAACAGAAGCAATGCCGGCGAGAGCATGCCGGGCAATGCCTTGTTTCTGGAAGATGTGAAATATCCCTTTGACGTATAAAGGGGAATATAAAATATAGGATAACAAATAAAAAGTAATTATGTGGCTATTATTAGCATTTCTATCAGCAACTCTTTTAGGATTCTATGATTCCTTCAAGAAAGAGTCTTTGCGCGACAATGCCGTTATTCCGGTATTGTTTCTGAACACACTCTTTGCATCCCTGATTTTCCTTCCGTTTATCATCTTGTCGTATAATACGACGGTGCTCGACGGAAGTATCTTTCATGTAGCCTCTGGAGGATGGCATGAGCATAAGTATATCATAGGCAAGAGCATAATAGTACTTTCGTCATGGATATTCGGCTATTTCGGCATGAAGCATCTGCCACTGACCATTGTCGGTCCGATAAATGCCACACGTCCGGTGATGGTGCTTGTCGGTGCATTGCTGGTATTCGGAGAGCGTCTTAATGTATATCAGTGGATTGGTGTGGCGCTTGCTGTAGCATCATTTTTTATGCTTAGCAGAAGCGGAAAGAAGGAAGGCATAGACTTCAAGCATGACAAATGGATATATTTTATAGTGCTTGCAGCCGTTCTTGGTGCCGTTAGCGGACTGTACGACAAGTATTTGATGGCTCCGGCAGAGAGTGGAGGAGTAGGCTTGAATAGTATGATGGTGCAAAGCTGGTATAATATCTATCAGTGTTTCATGATGCTTGTCATGCTTCTCATAATATGGTATCCAAAGCGCAAGTCTTCGACACCATTCCATTGGCATTGGGGGATAATACTTATCAGTGTGTTTCTCAGTGCGGCAGACTTTGTCTATTTCTATGCCTTGAGCTTCCCGGATGCAATGATAAGTATCGTATCTATGGTTCGCCGTGGCAGTGTTATCGTATCATTCCTCTTTGGAGCGATGATGTTGCACGAGAAGAATCTTAAGAGCAAGATGGTGGACTTGTTGCTTGTATTGCTTGGTATGGTGTTCTTGTATATAGGAAGTAAATAAGTGTAAAGTGTTCATAATAGACATAATTCAAGGTAATAAAGTACAAAATGTTTTGTGAATTGCTTATAATGTAGTATTTTTGCAACAACAATATAATAAGAAATAAAATAACTGTTATGTCTCAAAACATATTCAAGGGTCTTGGTATTGCCCTTATAACTCCTTTCACGGCATCTGGCGCCGTTGACTATTCCGCTCTTAAGCGATTGGTAGAATATCAGTTGAAGAGTGGAGCAGATTTCTTTTGTATACTTGCCACAACAGGTGAAACACCGACTCTCACGGAGGATGAGAAGCAACGGATAAAGAATCTTGTAGTAGAGATCGTTGCAGGAAGAGTGCCTATCCTTATTGGTTGCGGAGGTAATAATACAGCTGCCATAGTGGAGGAACTGCATACAAGGGATTTCTCAGGAATAGATGGTGTGTTGAGCGTCTGTCCGTATTACAACAAACCTTCGCAGGAGGGTTTGTACCAGCATTTCAAGACCATAGCAGCCGCTACGGAGATGCCTGTCGTATTATATAATGTGCCGGGAAGAACCGGTGTCAACATGACTGCAGAGACAACGGTACGTCTTGCCCGCGACTGTGATAATATAGTTGCTGTGAAAGAGGCAAGTGGCAATCTTGAGCAGGTTGATGAGATAATAAAGAACAAGCCGGATTCCTTCGATGTTATCAGCGGTGACGATGCTTTGACGTTCCCGATGATAGCATGTGGTGCGGTGGGAGTGATTTCCGTTATCGGCAATGCATTGCCTAAGGAGTTCTCAAGAATGTTGCGTCTGGAGCAGAATGGAGAATTTGAACCTGCACGTAAGATACATCATAAGTTTACTGATCTCTTCAACCTCTTGTTTGTAGACGGTAATCCGGCAGGCGTAAAGGCGATGCTCCATGAGATGGGGATGATAGAGAATGTGCTTCGTCTGCCACTCGTGCCGACGCGTCTTACTACTATGCAGAAGATCAGTGAGTGTTTGAAGTTCAGAATCTGATAGAAGTCTACAGTCAGAGTATCTGATATAAGTATACTGATTGTTTGAAGTTTATGAACTGATTATGGCTTTATGGCTGTGGTAAGAGTATAAAAAACAATACCCGAATAAAATCAAACTAAAGGATTTTATTCGGGTATTATTATTTATCAGGACGGATTTAGTTCTTTATTATTTTCTTTCCTTCTTTAATATAAAGACCATTTGGCAGGGTGCTCAGTTCATTGCCCATATATACTCCGCTGATAGAGAATATCCTTGAGTCTTTAGAGTCCTTGTTGGTAATATTCTCGATGCCGTCGGTCTTTCCTCCCATGAATTTGAATGATATGGTGCCCGTCTCGGTGTCCATTGCAATATCTGTGATAGGCTTGTTCATTGTACCGCCGGTATAGGTCCATGCATTCATAGGTGAGGATGTGTCGGTAAGTTCCGTTTTATTTGAAGTACCAGGATATAGGTCACCGGCAGCCTCTGCCTTATATGCCTTGTTGTCGAAAATCGTGCCGTTGTATTTGGCTACAAAGGCAGCGTTGTGTTCTTTCAGAGTCTCGTCAGAACTTTCGGTTATAGTCTCTCCAATGTAATATTCCGGTATGAGCATACCGTCGGCTGCCATCAGCGTCATTCTTGGATGAGCAGGAGTACTGTTCACCTTGCAGCCGCCGAGAGAGAACATATAGTCGTCGTAGTCAACATGGGTAATCATCATTCCGCTTCCGAAAAGAGATTTGTTCCAGCCCTTCTTCTGTACGTTCTCCACGATATAGTATTCATGTCCCGACTTGTCATTGTCGTTGATGATTCTGTATGCCTTGCCGTTGTTGGCAAGAGTGTTCAGTTCCACGTCGGCAGGTTCGGAGAGGGTCTCGATGTCCATCCATTCCAGACGTTCCCTTTCCCATGCCGTATATTCGGTAGGTCGGTATCCGTTGTATGTGTATTCTCCGGCATCCATCAGGCTCCAGTAGTCCATATTCTGGTTTATCATCTTCTCAGCCATGCTTCCTGATGTAGGGTATAAGTCAGGCAGTCCCATACAATGTGAAAACTCATGGCAGAAAAGTCCGATGCCATTTATTAAAGCTCCGTTTGCTTGGTCGGCAGGAGTTCCGTTCAGTTCGTTGTTCACTCCATAGCGCACCACGTTAAGTCCGTCGAAAGTCTTGTCGATGGATAAAGTTCCAGACTTAGGATGTATGCAGTCTGTTGAGTTTCCGGCAATACTCTGTGAGAAGCCGGCATATATGATATATACAAGATCTACATTGCCATCGTTGTTGCTGTCGTATTGCTTGAAGTCAACCTCGTCGTCAACAGCCGTGCATGCATCACTGAGTAGTCCAGTCATGTTCTCTTGTGAAGAATATCCGGCACCGTAGTATGCGAGATTGTTGTTGAGCTTTACCGGACCGTAAACGTCAAATTCAGGTTGGAACTTACCGAAGCTCATGTCATTGAAGTATCGTGCCACGCTTCCATAGTTTCCGACGAAGCTGCCTGAGGCTGTGAAATATCCCATCTCCGGGTCGTTGGTCTTGTTGAACAGGTCCTTGCCGTTGAGATATTTGTTGAAGGTCTCTTTGGAGTTATTTATGGTAAAAGCCACATCGTTGAATTCTACAAGTATGACAGGAATCTTTTGTTTTCCCAAGTGTGGCAGCAATGTACTGTTTTCAGCCATTGGCTCACGTCTTATTTTGTTGGCTTTTGCCTGTAAGCCTATATTATTGTAGAATAATTGTTTGTTTTGCATGCTTGCCATCTTCTTTTCCTGTGCAGAGCGCATCAGAGGGTCGTGTGCGAGAATCTTTGTCGGCACAAGAGTTCCGTTAGCTGCGACATCGGCAATATAGAAATCCGTACCCACTTGATAAAGCAGAGTGCCGTCTGTCGCGACAAAATAACTGAGGTCTTCGTCGCCATACGCTCTGACGGTAAGAGTTGTACCGTCGCTTTGTTTAATAGTGGCGACACCTGGTTTCATCTTTACGGCGCCTGCTGACATGGCAGTCAACAGTAAGCCGATCAATAGTTCTTTTCTCATTGTGTAATTGGTGTTTGTTTTATGGTGGTTCTGTTATTGTTCTTCTTTAGTCTCCTCAAACATCTGGTCGAAGATTTCTCTCAGTTTCACCGGATTGTTGATATAATCCCTTATCTCTTTCAGCTTCTTTTCGTTGCTGCTTCCCGGAATCCATAGTTTTATGTATCCGGTATTGGAGTATTTATCCTTAAGATGTTCTGTGAAGCGTTTCCACTGTTGCTCCTTTGACATTTCAGAATAGTGATCCTTTCCATAAAGTATGATTCTTTTGAAAACAACCATCGGGTCGAGTTCCCTGTCCGCTTCAGCAACAATTTTCCCGTAGATGCTTCTTGGAGCATGTGATGCTGACGCCCTATGGTCTTCCACCGCTTCTTTCATTATTTTAATCTTTTCGGTGGAGAACCATCGTCGCAGCCTGTTGTCTGCAAGCAGAATCTTTCCGCTTGTAACATGATGTATTGCTCTCGGTCCCTCCAGTCCCAGATCATGGTATGCTGCAATGGCGTATGCCATGTTGATGTCAGCACCAATCTTGCGTGCCAGATCGAGCGATTGCTTGATGACGTTATTAACATGACTTAGCCGGTGGGCCTGATCAAAGTTGGCATATCGAGGCAGAATCTCAGTCTCGATAAATTCCATTAAATCCAAACTTACATTCTTGTCAATCATCTAAAAGTAGTTCTTAATTCTTGCAAATATACGATTAAATGTTTATTTTTGCAAGTCGTTGACTTATTAAACGCTGTTCGACACTCAATATTCATTGATATGTTGGCATTTATGCAGGTGTGATAGGTCATTAAGAGGTTGTTTAACAAATTAAGGTATAGGGAAATGGATAATAAGGATATAAGTAAAAACTCATTAAAGGCATGGGTCTTGGCTTCTCGCCCGAAGACTCTTACCGGGGCATCGGTTCCTGTGATGATAGGATTGTCGTTGGCATGGACTGCTGTCGGTGCTGAAGACTTTAAGCTGTTGCCGGCGGTCTTGTGTGTCCTTTTTGCCTTTATAATGCAGATTGATGCCAATTTCGTAAACGACTATTTTGATTTCGTTAGCGGCAAGGATGATGAACAACGTCTTGGACCAGCTCGTGCCTGTGCGATGGGATGGATAGAAATAGGCAAGATGCGTTGGGGGATAATTCTTACCACGGCGTTAGCATGTATGGTTGGTCTGCCGTTGGTCCTTTATGGTGGTATGGAGATGATACTTGTAGGTGCATTGTGCGTGGTGTTCTGTTTCCTTTATACTACACTTCTTGCTTCACACGGGCTTGGCGATCTGCTCGTACTTGTGTTCTTTGGCATCGTGCCTGTCTGCGCAACGTATTATTTACAGACAGCCACATGTACATGGATAGTATTCCTTGCCTCGTTGGCATGTGGACTGGTTATAGACACATTGCTCGTGGTAAACAACTACAGGGATATTGACAATGACCGCCGTGCAGGGAAGAAGACGCTGATAGTAATGATAGGTGCGGATAATGGCAGACTCCTTTATCTGTGGCTTGGCATTATAGCTTCCTTGATGGGAGTGGTGTTTGCTGTTTCTGGGCAATATTGGACACCGCTGCTGCCGACTGTTTATATGATAATGCATATAGCCACATACCGCCGTATGGTGAAGATAGGCAAGGGGCGGCAGTTGAACCTTGTGCTTGCTGATACGGCTCGCAATATGTTCGTTTATGGACTGACGGTGTCTTTGGGTCTGCTGCTGTCATAAGAGAATAAGAGGGATGCAGATAAGGCAGATGCTCCAATGTCATGTAGATAAAGATAATATCAAAGATAAAAATCAAGAAAAGAAATATCAAAAAAATAATTATAATATAAAGATGAGAACAAGAACAACAACATGGTTTGAGTGTAAGATCCGTTATGAAAAGATGATGGAAGACGGAATGCAGAAGAAGGTGACAGAACTTTATGTCGTTGACGCACTGACCTTTACAGAGGCAGAGTCAGCAATCATAGAAGAAATGTCGTCTTATATAAGTGGGGAATTTGAGGTGCGCGACATTAAGAAAGCCCCCTACGGTGAAATCTTCTTCAGTGATGAACCGGCTGCAGACCGTTGGTATAAAGCGAAACTGCAGTTTATCACCATCGACGAGAAAACGGAGAAAGAGAAGCGTAGCAATATAAATTATCTTGTTCATGCCGCTACGTTCAATGGTGCGGTTCGCAATATAGACGAGGTGATGGGCAAGACGATGATTGACTATTCAATCGCTTCTGTTGCCGAAACGCAGATAATGGACGTGTTTGAGCATGGTGCGGATATGAAAACAAAGAAGGTGGAGCAGAACGATGTGCCGGAGTATGAGCAGAACGATACTCCAACGGAGGATGCTGCGCCGGCAGAATAATAAGACAAAAATGGAGGAGTTATGAATTACGATGTTGCGAAAAATCTTCATGACGTGTTAGATAATCTTCCCGAAGGCGTGCGTCTTGTTGCTGTAAGCAAGTTTCATCCCAATGAATATCTGCAGGCAGCTTATGACGAGGGGCAGCGTATCTTTGGAGAGAGTCATGAACAGGAATTGAAATTAAAGCAGGAAACACTGCCAAAGGACATTAAATGGCATTTTATTGGTCATCTGCAGACTAATAAGGTTAAATATATCGCCCCGTATATTGATATGGTTGAGGCTGTTGATTCGTTGAAACTCCTTAAGGAGATAAACAAGCAGGCAGTCAAGCATGATAGGGTGATAAAGGTGCTCCTTGAGCTTCATATAGCTCAGGAGGCAACGAAATATGGTCTTACTCCGGATGCCTGTCGTCAGCTTCTTGCGGAAGGAGAATGGCGTGAGCTGCATAATGTTCAGATTTGCGGTATAATGATGATGGCTTCAAATACTGATGATGAACAGCAGATACGCAAGGAGTTTATGGAGGCTGCCGATTTCTTTGATGAGGTGAAGGCTGAATACTTTGCGGATGATGATGCTTTCTGTGAGCGGTCATGGGGAATGAGTCATGACTATAAGATAGCAGTAGAGTGTCGTAGTACAATGGTCCGAGTAGGTACAACAATCTTTGGTCCACGTGTGTATTGATTTAAATGTATACGGGTAGACAAGGATTTTAGTTTCGGAATAGACGAGTAGACAAGGTAGACTGCCTTCTTGAAAGAGTAAGGTTAATCTACTTGTCTACTCGTTTTTTTATGTTCAAAATCAACTTGCAAGGTCATTCTGTAGTTTTGAATATGCTTGGTGTATATAAACAAAAAAAGTCGTAGGACTGAGTCCCACGACTTACTTTCTCTTTTTAAGTTCGCTTTCGCAAAATTACTTAACAGAGTCAACGTTTGCTGTGTCAACAGAAGCTGAATCAACAGCTGAATCAACAGCTACAGTGTCAGAATCAGCAGCGTTAGACTGCTCTGTCTTGTTACCACATGATGCGAAAGAGATAGCTGCAATAGCTACGAACATTAAAACCAATTTTTTCATTTTCTTTGCTTTTTAAATCTGTAAAACAATCATTTGTTTATTAAAACGTTGCAAAGGTAAGTAATTTTCTGATACGTTGTTCTCTTTTTTAGTGTTTTTTTTGCTCTTATTTTGTAACATTTTTATAACTCACTATATATCAATAAGATACAAAGTTTGTTGTAATGTTAAATAAAGTAAACGTGTTATTGTGTGCCTTTACAAAGCCCTTTTTTTTTGATATAATGGATGCTTATGATTGTTGATGTTTGTGGCTTTCAATTGCCAGAAAATAGGATAAGGAGCATCTATGAATATAAAAAAAATGATTTTTTTTTGCTATCCGTCCGATTTGCACTACCTTTGCAGCATGAGAAGGCATCTTTATATATATAATGAAAACGTGCTATATATATAATAAGGTGTAAAACAAACTCGTCGGGCGTAAGCTTCTCTAATCAGACGAAAGGCTTCTCTAAGAAACAAAATAAAAGATAATATGATAGACTCTTCAGTATTCCAGGGAAAGAAAGCCGCATATTTCACACTTGGCTGCAAATTGAATTTCTCTGAAACCTCTACGTTTGGCAGACTTCTTCAGGACATGGGCGTGAGTACAGCGGAAGAAGGTGATAAAGCCGATATATGTTTGATAAATACATGTTCCGTTACTGAGGTTGCCGACCATAAGTGTCGTCAGGCCATCCATCGCATGGTGCGCCAGCATCCTGGGGCTTTCGTTGTAGTGACAGGTTGCTATGCCCAGCTTGAGGCAGAGACGATAAGCAAGATAGAGGGTGTAGACCTTGTGCTTGGTGCAAATGAGAAAGCCAATCTCATACAGTATCTTTCCGATGCTTGGACCACGGCTCAACCGGATTCTGATGATGCGGTTTCCGACAAGTCGCTCCATAAGCACTATTCGGTAAAGACAAAAGACATAAAGACCTTTGCTCCGAGTTGCTCTCGTGGCAACCGAACCCGTTATTTCCTTAAGGTACAAGACGGTTGCGATTACTTCTGTACCTATTGCACCATACCTTTTGCGCGTGGCTTCAGCCGCAACCCTTCCATAGATTCGCTTGTAGAGCAGGCACGTCAGGCGGCGGCAGAGGGAGGTAAGGAGATAGTCCTCACAGGGGTGAATATCGGAGACTTTGGTGCGACGACCCACGAAAGCTTCGTCGACCTCGTGAAGGCTCTCGACCAGGTGGAAGAGATAAAACGCTATCGTATAAGCAGTCTGGAGCCAGACCTCCTTTCCGACGAGCTTATAGAATATTGTGCCCATAGCCGAGCTTTCATGCCTCATTTCCATATTCCTTTGCAGAGTGGTTCGGATGCAGTCCTTAAGTTGATGCACCGTCGTTATGACTCAGCCCTCTTTGCCCATAAGATAAATTTGATAAAGGAATACATGCCTGATGCCTTTATCGGAGTAGACGTTATGGTAGGAACGAGAGGTGAGACACCAGAGCTTTTTGAGGAGACATATGATTTCCTTAATTCCCTTGACGTCACCCATTTGCATGTCTTCCCATATTCGGAACGTCCCGGCACAGCAGCATTACGTATTCCGTATGTTGTTTCCGATAAGGACAAGAAGCTTCGCAGCAAGCGTCTGATAGAGATGTCGGATGTCAAGACACAGACTTTCTATGCTAAATATATAGGTACGGAGGCGGAAGTCCTTTTTGAGAAAGCCACACGTGGCAAGGCTATGCACGGCTTTACCAAAAACTATATCCGTGTGGAGCTGCCGGCTGCGCAGTCGTCAGACGAACTCGACAACCAGTTGATACGTGTTCGTCTTGGTGATTTCAATCATGACAAGACAGCCTTGAAGTGTGAGATTATATAACTAATCATGAAGAAGGAAGATGGATAAGGTAGCGATAGTAATACTTAACTGGAATGGCGAGAAGATGCTGAAAGAGTATCTTCCCTCGGTGCTGGAGTATTCATTGGAAGACGGCGGAGTGGTCTATGTAGCCGACAACGCCTCCACCGATGGTTCGATACTGATGCTGCGGGAGCATTTCCCACAGGTGCATATCATACAGCTGGAAAAGAACTGGGGCTTTGCCGAAGGTTACAACAAAGCACTCGAACAGATAGATGCCGAACTGTTTGTTCTCCTGAACAGCGATGTGGAAGTTACCCATCATTGGCTCATCCCGCTTCTGGAATTCATGGACAACCATTCCGAAGTGGCATTCTGCCAGCCCAAGCTTTTGTCGGAGCAAGACAAGAACGCCTTTGAGTATGCCGGGGCAGCAGGAGGCTATCTTGATAAATACGGCTATCCGTTCTGCCGCGGACGTATCTTCGACACGGTAGAGGATGACAATGGACAATACGACTATCCGGCTGAGGTGTTATGGGCAACGGGAGCTTGTCTGATGATACGTGCCGTGGATTATTGGAAGGCAGGAGGACTTGACGGCAGGTTCTTTGCCCACAACGAGGAGATAGACCTCTGCTGGAGGCTCCGGCTTGCAGGCAGGTCCGGCTTCTGCATTCCCGATAGCGTGGTGTATCATGTAGGTGGAGGAACTCTTCCGAAAGGCAATCCTATGAAGACCTACCTTAATTTCCGAAACAATCTCACCATGCTCTACAAGAACCTTTCGGACCAGGAACTGTCGCATGTCATGCGTGTCCGCTTCTTCCTTGACTATCTTGCGGCGTTCCAGATGCTCGTTCTCGGGCGCAGTCTTGGCGACTTCAAAGCCGTTGTCAAGGCGCGTCGCGACTTCTGCAAGTGGAAGAAAGACTTCACCGCAGACCGTCGGCATATACAGGAAACAAGACTTGTGCCCGTGGGCTGTATCAACGGAATATTCGACTTCTCTATCCTTTGGAAATATTACGCCAAAGGAAAAAAGATATTCAGTTCGTTGAAAAAATAATCGAAAGGTAAGTCTGAAAACGTTTACGTTAAGAAATATACTTACAATAGAGCTTCGTTTTTTGATAAATTGTTATATTTGCAGTGCTAAAGCCTAATACCAGTCGACATGTATACTGACAGTATGTCAAGGACACGCAAAACAATAATAACTACTAACAAAACAATTAATCAAAAATGAAGCAATTTTTATCTATTGCGGTAGCAATGGTGGCTTGCGCCACTTCTGCCTTTGCGCAAGACGAAGAAAAGACTGTACAGAGATGGAATCTGACCTCAGTTGCAGCAGAAGACGTAAGCAACATTACCGTTGACTCCAATTGGAAAACCGACAGTAAATCACGCTATTGCTATGTGCAGGCTCTCGACAAAGCACCATTGACAGCCAATGGCAAGGAACTTGCCACAACACGGAATCTCCTCTTCACCATTACAGCACATTCGGATGGTAATGTACGCCTTGGAGGAAAGACGGCAGCCCTATGGCTTGGCGACGCCACTTCGTTTGTCATTCCCGACTGTAAGGCGGGTGATATGGTGCAGGTGGAATACATGACATCCAACAAATCCGCCAACCGTTCGCTCACCCTGACAAACCTCGAAGGCACGTTCCCCTCAACTACAGGCAAGGAACATCAGACAGGAAACGGAAAAGTAATAGCTGACGGCGACGTCGTTATAGGCATCACCGGAGGAATGTATTTCTATAGTCTTGCCGTTGGCGACGAAGAAGTCATTGGCGGTGGAGGAGGGGAGTCGCCCGACAACCCCGACAATCCAAACGACCAGACGCCGGGACTCAACTATATGACCGGCGACCAGCCCATAGCGACACCGGGTCTTGGCACAGGTCCCAAGATCTATGTCTCACCGACAGGTAGTGATGCTAACGACGGACTGTCTGCAGAATCGCCGCTTGCAAGTATACAGCTTGCCATCGACAAGGCGGTGGAACCAGGCACAACGATTTATCTCGCACCGGGAGAATACCGACCGACCGCACGAATAAATATCAACGACCGCAACGGCACGGCAGACAACTACAACTCTCTCGTATGTCTTGACGGAAGAGCCGTAATCAATTGCGACCATCCATATCATAAACATAGCGACAACCCGTATCAGGGCATCAGACTGACATCCTCTTACTGGCACTTCTACCATGTGGATATAACAAACGCAAGCGACAACGGTCTCCTTATAGAGCGCAACAAACCTACCGGCGGCTCTGCCACAGACATAAAGAACCGCACACAGGATGCCCACGACAATATCATAGAAGACTGCAAGTTCTACAAGAATGGCGACACGGGTGTGCAGATAAAGAACCTCGGTTCCTTCAACTATATCCTGAACTGTGATGCCTATGAGAACAAGGATGAGGGCGACGGTGATGCCGATGGCTTCGCACCAAAGATATCAGTAGGCACAGGAAACTATTTCTATGGCTGCCGTGCATACAACAATTCTGACGACGGCTACGACGTGTTCTTCAAGAAAAGTGGTGGCTTCGAGGATAATGTTACAATCGTTTTCGAAAACTGTCTGGCGTACGAGAATGCCATAATAAATGGCGTGGTGACGGAAGGTAACGGCAATGGATTCAAATGTGGCTCTGACCAGGGAGCCATGAATGTGGTGCTCAATCGCTGCCTCGCCGTAAACAATGCGAGCAAGGGTTTCGACCAGAACCATAACTCCGGCGACATCATCATGAACAACTGCACGGGCTACGCCCTGAAGTCGGTTGATGGTGCAACGCTGAAGAAGCCATATTCCTACCGTGCCTATGAGCCGATAGCGGCAGGTCATGAGTTGGTGGCAACAAACTGCATAGCCATCAACGACAACCTTAAGACTGACCGTCATCATGATGACCCTTCGAAGTGGGGAGAGAAGAGTCAGAAATACGGAAGAACAGAGCTTTCGGTGGGTACGATAATTACAAGTGACCTCAATGTAGACCCTTCAAATGTGCAGAACGAGGACAACTTTGCAGAACTAATAGCCGAGCGTAATGCCAACGGAGATCTGCAGTGGGACAACGTGTCGTGGTCGCGTCCTACAGAAGGTAATGCGCTTCTTGTAGACAAAGGCACGGTAGTGGAAGAGAGCGACAGATACGCTTCGCAGGGAGTAAGAGTGCCAGCCATCCGCTATACCGGCGCAGCTCCAGACCTCGGAGCCTTTGAACTTGGACTGACAAGCAAGCCTGTGTCCTTTGGTACTCAGACAAGCGGCATTGGATATATCCAGAGCAGCAAGAGCGATGGCAAGAGAGTTCGTCTGGTGCAGGCTTTCAATGGTATGGTTATCGTAAATGTTGACGTCGCACAGGCAAAAGACCAGTTCTCTATATGTGCTTACAATACCGATGGCACATTGCTCGGCACGCATAAGTTCAATGGTACCAACACAAGTATCTATCTGCCAAATACAAAGGGTATGATTCTGCTCAAGGTGGAAGGCACGAATGTGAAGGAATGTGTAAAGACAATAATGAAATAAATATCTCTCTTATCAATTGAAAAGGGTGGAACGCATAGATGTTCCACCCTTTTCTCTTCATCATCATAAGGGCTTTTCCCTTTATCTATATACTTACGTACCGTAACCCGTATCCTTAGCAACCGTAACCAGCATCTTTAGCAACCGTAACCAGCAACCTAAACAATCGCAATCCGTATACTTATGCGCTAAGACTGTATATTTATGTCTTGTAAACCATGCCCTTATGAAGGGGTTGATTTATTCTCTTTTAGAAATTAGGTAACTTTCTCATAGAAAGTCGGTAACTTTCTCATAGAAATTAGGTAACTTTCCATTTTAATGAATTTAGGTGCCTTTTAGAGGCTGTTGCTATCGAACGGATTTTTATTCATTTTATGATGCCGTTGTCGGTATCTTTGAGGTTAATTCTCTTTTCCGCAGACTGGTGGTTTCTGCCTCTGTTCAGTCGCCATACTATGTTTAGTGAGATGCAGTTGCCGCTGTCTTTGTAGTAGCCTATGGAGTGCTTATAGAGATTGCGGTTGAGAAGCTCGTTTTCAAACGACTTGTATTTGCTGCAAAGAGGATTTGCCCATGTTAGGGAGAATTGCCAGTTTTTCAAGCTGTATGAAGCTTGCAGGGCGGAGTAGGCACCATTGTAGCCTTTCGATTCCCCTTCCAGGAAGCGTGTGCCGTTATCTATGTATCCGCGCAGATAGAATTTGCCGAGATAAGCCGTAATGCTGCCCACATAGAACCATGATGTGTAGCAATGGGTGTAGTCGTAGCCGAAGTTGAAGCAGCGGTACATGCCTCCGTTGGCAGCCACTTGTAGCTTTTCAGGCAAAAGCCAATAGCCGGCGTATGCCGTGATGTCCAGTACGTCAATCTCCTTCTGGTTTATCTGGGTATAGATAAAGCGATTGTCGTCGGTTCGTTCATAATGTGCCATGTTTGGCCTGCGACATTGCTTGTAGTAGCCTTCGATGAAGGATTGCAGGCGGTTGGTATTGTAAGAAACCAGCAGACGGTGCTCCATGTCGCGCGACGGTTTCAAGTCAGGATTGCCAACCGTCCATTCCATGCTGTTGGTCCTGATGGCGGCATCGCTCGTCATGGCAATGCGTGAAGTCCGTTCCTGCATCTGAAAGGTATAGCTCATTTGCAGCTCATTGCTTGGATTATAAGTCAGGGTAAGCTTCGGACGATAGGTCCAGAAGTTATAAGTATGTTCGTTTTGTGTGTAATGGATATAGCTGACACCCGTTCCCAATGAGTATTGAAACTGCTTGATCGAGCCTTTTATCTCGCCGAAGGCATAAAGCTTGTTGTCGTTCATTCTGGTTCTGGCAGTTGCATCTCCGGTATAGTCATTCCTTGTGTGTTTGTAGCGATAGTTCAAACCGGCGGAAAGAGTAAAAGGCTTCAGTCGGTTCTCGTAAATCATTTCCGAAAGCAAGGACGCTGATTTGCCGTCCACATTATATATATAAGGTGTACCTTCGTCATAGAAGCTGTTCGTCTTTGTAGAAATGAAGGTGCCGACGGCATTGGCAATAATGGATTGCTTGGGCGTGAGCTGGCGGAAGAAGTATATGTCCAATACCGGCGAGAGGTCCTTGCTTCCATCCCTGCTTGTGGCTTTGTAGCTGTGGTTCCCGTCGATTATTTCCTTTATGTTGTAGTTGTCAGGAGTCTTGTTTAATGCTCCGCTCAGGGAAGTCTGGAAGACGGTAGCTGTAGAGTCCGCCCAGTTGTAGGTCAGTTTTGCATTATGGGAGATGTATTTACGGAGTGTTTCCACGTCATTTCGCTCTATGGTATATATGCTGCCGTCGGTTAGGGTGTAGTTGGCATTCTGCAAGATCTTCGAGCCTTTCGACTTGCCTCCGTTTATGTCATACGATACAGACCATTCGCTTTTCCCCTTGTTCCATTTCCCGTATACCATGCCGTCGCCTTGAATGGTGGTAATGGCAGAAGTGATATCCGTGCCGATAGAGTATCCGCTGTCATTTCTGCGTGTTATGATGTTTATCACATAGGCAAGGCTCTCGCCGTAGCGTACGCCGGGCTTGTCTATGAAGTCGATTCTCAGTATGTCCTTCGGGTCAAGGGCAGTCATTTCCGGTTTGTCCACTATTATGCCGTTTATCCTCAGTTGTACGCCTCCTCTGTTGTCTATGGCGGATATGGTGTGGTTGATATTGTCAACGCGGAGATTAGGCAAGGTGAGTTTTTCGAGAAAGCTGTAGCCGTTGGTAGAAGCTTGTCTCTGCGAATCGGTAGGGTAGATAACCATTCCGTCGGGTTTGTTTACAACCTTTGAGGCTCTGACCGTTACTTCATCAAGAGTGATGGACTTGTCCACGTTCTGTGCAAAGGTTATTGCAGCGGTGGAGAGAAGCAAAGAAAATGTAATAAATCGTTTCATTATGCACCATTTTTAGTTATGGTGCAAAAGTATGCTGATACTCCGGAAACGCCAATTTATGTGTCTGACATTTTCCTGACAGTTGTCTGACAAAAGGCTAACTATCTGTAAACCAGAGTATAACTTCTGCCTCTGTCAGATTCTATCTTCAGATTACTGTTCGCTTCAACAATAGGTTTGATGCGCCTGACAAGTGTGTATAACGTGTCGCTGGCATCCGGTTTCTTGGGCCATAGCTTCTCGCAAATCTCTTTCTTTGACAGCGTGTGAGTCTCGGAAGTCATAAACATTTCGAGTAAGGAATGTTGCATGGGTGTAAGATGAATCAGCTTGCCGGTGTGGGTCAGGAACTTGTCGTTGCAGAACACGATACCGCCATACGACAGTCCTTGCATGAGCAGTTCCGGCTTCTTCCTTCTTATATACCATAGACTGCCTGTCAGCCATAGTATTCCGGCAAAGAACAAAGAGGAGGAAGCCTTTTGGTCGGACAGCTTAAGTACGGTAATGAATCCGCAGTTAGCTTCCGCTACAAGTTCCGTTTGCAGTCTGTCGTTGCGTCTCACTGTCTGTATCACGATGCATGCGGTATCTTTCAGTTCGGCAATGGTCAGACTGTTTCTGTAGCATTGTATAGTGTCGGTCGTCACCACATTGCCAGGCATTTGCTGGAGAGCTGTTTCCAATGCACGATTCACGTCGTTTGCTATCACAGATTCTGTTCTATGATAGCTGTTCATGCCAGCCCCGAAAGCACAAAGCATTATAAAGCAGAATATTATAAATGGCAGTTTCTTCATGATGTTCAATATTTTATAACCAATTGCAAAAATACAACAATTATCTAAGAAACAGAGACTTTTCCGAATAAAAATTGTACGGAAAAGGAAGTAGAAACACTCTTCTTCTGTTTGCCGACTTGTCTGTTTTTCTCGTCAACTTGCCAACTCGTCACTCGTCAACTCGTCACTCGTCAACTCGTAAACAATATCCAATGCGGCTTGAATTATGCAAAAAAATACATATAATTTTGCTGGTTGTGATAAAATTGTTAATTTTGCGCATCTATTAACAAACTAACTGAAAATAAATATGAAACATTTACTTAAGTCGATGATGCTCTGCGTCATGATGCTCCTTACAGCTGCCGTTGCGATGGCACAGGGAGATGTTACGGCTAAATGGGACTTCAAGAACGACCTTCCTGAAGGAATCCAGGCTGCGACAAACTACCAGAAAACTACTGTAGACATACCTTCTACCGTGGAGGGCGTTTCGATGCACGTTGATGCTACAAAGGGAAAGCTCTATTGCGTGGGTAGAAACAAAGCGCAGTTTAATGAGAACACGGTGCTTCAGGTGCCGGTAAAGTCAACCCGCGACGTGGTTGTTGTGGAGAACTATCCTACCTATCAGTCTTATACCATAGGAGGTGTGGCTGCAACAGCAGATGTAAACGAGCATCGTGCCACAACAGATGAAGTGGCAAAGGGCTATGTGGAGATTGTTGCTACGGCAACAGTATATCTGTATAGCGTGCAGGTGACTTTCGTTTCTGCAGTAAGCGAAAAAGAACTCTATAGCACAGACTTCTCTACATGGGGAGCATACGAGCAGAAGGCTGACGACAAGAATGTGACTAACGTGGAATGGAAGACAAAATACAGTCATGAGAATCTTACATTCTCTATCTTCAACACTCAGATTGGCGCTACTAACTTCAATACAGGTAAGTTCCCGGATTGGACAGGTGGTATGCTGATGTGTGCGAAGAGCGACAATCCTTATGTTGAGACTTCTGCTTTGGCATCTGTTACAAAGGTGCATTTCCGTCATGGAGCAACAGGCGGAAACCGCGGATGGAAGCTGCTTGCTAAGGGAGATGGCGATGCAGACTGGGTCGTAGTATCCAGCAGCGTGGCAAACCCGGCACAGGGATGTGATGTTGACGTAGACGTAAACAAGACAAACTGTAAGCTGCGTTTCGAGAATATAACGACAAACCAGAACGCTTATTTGTTGGAACTTGCAATCTACGGACTCGTGGACTTGTCAAAGACTCCGGCTCTCGGCAAGATAACCGTTAACGGCGTTGACTATCAGACAGCCGACATCTGTGGAGAGGACAACGATGGAAACATGTGCGCAACTATCGAAATATCAAAGAAGGAGAAGATGGTTGACAAGGATTCCAATCCTGTCATTTTCGGTACTCCTGACAATGGAGACATCCAAAGTGTCGAATATACCAAGGTGGATGACAACAGCACTCTCGTGACAGTTGTCGTTACAGCCGGCAACCAGACTCTGACATATAAATTTACAGTTGCCTTCAAGCCAGACTATACTCTTACCTATTATAATACGGACGGTAGCGTGCTTGAGGCTACACAGCAGGTGGAGAAGGATTCTCCTATTGCGACATTGAGAAACAACGACGGCGTTATCGTTGCTGACGGAAAGGCATTCCGCGGATGGTTTGTTGAGGCTGACGGCGGACGCAAGTATACAACAGACGACATCGTGACAGGTCCTACAAGTCTGTATGCCGTGGCTACAGACATAGAGTTGGCAAGCGACGTGAACCGTTACACATACACTCTCACGGATCAGTACTTCTACGCAGAAGACCATGAAGGCTTCTGCCCTACAGGTGGTGCTTTCCATGACAAGCAGCATGGCTGGGCATTCGGAGCGGACGACAAGATCGACATCATCTCTGGTCGCCACTCTCTTATCTTCGTTACAGGTTGTAAATACTCAAACGCTTCAACCATCAAGCTCATGAAGGGCGAGACGGAGGTTGGCTCTATCACTCTCGACAAGAATAGCGACGGCGTGATGCAGAGCATAGAGTATACTGGTGAGGCTGGAACTCTTACTCTTGTTGCCGATGGCGGAATGTATATGCACAAGCTCGTTGTGGCTAACCTGGGTGATGCTTCAACAGAGAAGAACGAACTCGGATATTATGTGTGTGAGGCAGGCAACGCAGGAAACTTCCTCACTATGCTTGACCTTGCAAATGCTAACAGTAGTGCTACGGAGCGTACTTGCATCTTCCTTCCGGATGGTACATACGACCTTGGAAAGACCGTGCTGACAACTGTTTCTGGAAACAATATCTCTATCATCGGTCAGAGCATGGACAAGACTATCATCAAGAATGCTCCGGACGTCAAGAATGAGGGTATCGGCACAACAGCTACTCTCTTCGTTACTGGCAAGAATCTGTATCTGCAGGATCTGACATTACAGAATGCTCTCGACTATTATGCTTCTGGTTCTGCCGGACGTGCTGTATGCTTGCAGGATAAGGGAGACAATACAATATGCAAGAACGTTCGTATGCTTTCTTACCAGGATACATACTACAGCAACGGTAACGGTAAATACTACTGGGAAGATTCAGATATTCACGGTACTGTAGACTTTCTCTGCGGTGGAGGTGACGTATATTATAATAGGTGTACCTTCGTTACTGAGCTTCGTCAGGCTGACGGTAAGGGCGAGTGTACTATTGCTGCTCCTTATACAGACAATGGCTGCAAGTGGGGTTATGTGATGAATGATTGTACGGTAGACGCCAAGTCGGAGAAATTCAACTTTGGCCGTGCATGGGGTGGTACTCCTCGTCTTGCTTATATAAACACAACTCTGCTCCAGCCGGAGAAGATTAGCGCTACTCGATTCACAACAGGCGGAATGAACGTTCCGGCAGACAAGTTCGTTGAGTATCATTCTGTTGATGCTCAGGGTAATGTTGTTTCTCCGGAGTCTAATGTGTTGAAGTTCACAAAGGACAAGAAGGTCAACGAGATGGAGACTATCCTTACAGCTGAGCAGGCTGCCGAGTATGCTCTCGACAAGGTATTCCCGACATGGACTCCTGCTGCTGATGCAAAGCAGCTCGGACTCGGACTCCTGACAGTTGCCGACAACAGCATTTCTTGGTCTGCCGTTGAGGGAGCAAAGGCATACGCTGTGTTCAACAACGGACAGTTTGTTGGTATGACAGCTGCCACAACATGGGCTCTTGGCGCAGGTGAGAAGGCTGATGACTTCGTTGTGCGTGCGGCAAACGCAATGGGTGGCTTCGGTAATGGCTCTACAACTACAACAGGCATCAACAGCTTGAAGGTGAATGCTGAAGGCGTAGCTTCAACTGCTTTTTATGACTTGCAGGGCGCACGTGTTGACGGTAGCCAGCATGGTGTTCTCGTAATGGTTCAGAAGATGACAGACGGTAGCATCAAGACTACCAAGGTCGTTAAGTAAGATATTACCTTATTTTATATATAGCTGTCTCTTATACACATCTCCGAGCCCACGAGACGCTCATGAATCT
>ERZ1027266.460-NODE-460-length-28218-cov-7.611760_pt1 | contig 28218 bp, 24 predicted proteins | sample MGYA00519257_ERZ1027266 | MGnify/ENA primary metagenome ERZ1027266 (study PRJEB26926, sample SAMN06164683) | human gut metagenome | biome: ENVO:00009003; feature: ENVO:2100002; material: ENVO:00002003 | host: Homo sapiens | place: USA | collected 2012 ... | reverse complement strand
CATATATTTTTATTAAAGAATAAGAAAATATATGTATATTTGCGTCATAAACTCATAATAGGACATAATAGGAAACAGTATGAATTTAAACAGAACAGCTATTTCTTTGTTTTTCATTGTCATTATAACATTCTTTACAGGATGTAATAATGACTCAAATGTGAATGACTCCATAAAGATTGAGAGTATCGAAAATGCCATAAACAATGCAGACAGCGCACGAAAGATATCCGAACGTCTTAATGGTCGCAGCTTTAAAGATAATGAAAACAAAGCAAGACTTTATATGCTTAATATCATATCTGATTTCCATACTGGCAAGAAAGCGGACAATGATTCACTTGCTTTAATTTTGGAAGAACAATACAAAAACTGTTCAGACCATAAAATTAAAGCAATATCTAAGATGTGCATCGGACTTGTTTATTCAAGTATTGGCGAGAACAACAAGGCGATAAAGTCATTCACAGACGTGGCTCTATTAGAGAAAGAGGCTTGCAGCGATGCTGTCGGTTACCTTACTTTCACACAATGGGGTTGGATTATACGATCTGAATATCCATACTCTGAGGCTATTGATAAATTCAATAAAGCTATCTATTACGCCAAGAGGATGAAGGACAAAGATAAAGAGGTGAACGGCATCAACCTTAAAGGCTGGGAATATATGTATGCAAGAGATTTTGATAAAGCATTGGCAACCTTCAACGAAGCTTTATACATTGCGAAAGCCAATAAATGCCCTGACACTCATACTATAATAAAGAGCATCGCGTCTGCATACGAAATGAAAGGCCTACACAAAAGAGCCCTATCCGCCATTAATACCGCTATAGACAAGTGCAATGGAAACGACATAATACCTCTATATGCGATAAAGGGCGTCATTCTGAAGAATCTGCAGCAATACGACTCAGCAAGAATATACATCGACAAAGGAAGGCAAGATAAAGAATATTACCAAAAGGCTTCTTATCTTTATGATATGAGCGAGCTTGAAGACGCAAAGGGGAACTACAGAAACGCCCTGCGTTATCTGTCTCAATACGCGACAACTCTCGACTCCATGTATGAAGAACAGCATAGACAAGAATTGATAAAGGTGCAAAAGCAATACAACTTTACACTACTCAATGCAGAAAGGAACAAACTGGAACTTGAAAGTCAAAGGAAAACAAACCTTATCATCATGCTTATCGTTATATCGATTTTTGTCATTCTAATAATATCATATTTCTATAATAGGCGGCAAAAAATTATCAAACACGCCATGAGCACCAAGGAAAGACTCTTGTCTAAAAGCATTTCCGAAATTAAAGACAAAAACTATCAACTCATGAAAGCTATTCAGGAAAACCAAGACAAAAAAATCGCCTTGATGCAGGAAATGGACAAAAAGGATATTATCCTGAATGAGCTTCGCACACAACAAACGAAACTGAAAGAAAAGATTTTTCTCATGAACGACACTATCAAGAAGATTGAAAAGGTAAAGGAAATGAACGAAAAAACTAAGATTTCGCAAGCTACACAAATTACTCTCTCCAAAGACGAACGAGCTAATTTGTTAGATTCTACCAATATCTGCTACGAATATTTCATCGACAGGCTTAAAGACAAATATCAGGACTTAACAGAAGACGACCTGTGCCTGTGTTGCATGCTGAAACTACAAATTAGCACACAAGATCAATGTGTTCTTCTTGGCATAAATGATTCAACTCTAAGAAAAAGGAAATACAGACTTAAGAATAAAAAGATGATGCTGCCTGAAGCTTTCGACACGTTAGACAACTATATCTGCTCATTCTAATTGGCTTAATTATGCGTTGTCCACAAAGTTTTTCAAGCAAATTATCACTAATACTTTGATTTACAATTAATTGCACAAAATATAAGCAAAGTCAGATGTCCACTCTAAACTCATACATTTTCGCCTTATTTTTCAAGGAAACACAATATCTTTGTCCCCGAATTCGAAAAGGAATTCATGAAGTGCGCATCATACAAAAGTAACCTTGCCTCTCTGGCGCACAAGATTGGCAGCAACATACACAATATTATGGACATATTTACAAAAGCACTTTTCACTGCTATGCTTTCTCCTACCGTGTTCACAATTAATGCCGCGGAAGAAAACAAGCTCGTCTTGAACGTTTCTGAACCAGGAACATTGTCGAGCATTATCACAAAAGAGCAAATAAGCAGTACTACCGACCTGACACTAACAGGAAAGATTAACAGTACAGACGTTAAACTTATCAGAAGAATGGCTGGTTTGGACGAGTATGGAGACCCTGTAGAAGGCAACCACCTTGAGAATCTTAACCTGTCAGGAGCGGATATTGTTGAAGGAGGCGAGCCTTATTTCTATACTTATACTACAGAAAACGACATAGTTGGCGACTTTTTCTTTAACAAAGCCATACAGCTGAAATCTATTATAATACCTACTTCGGCCAAAGGTATCAAATGGTCTGCTGTTTCCGAGTGTACAGGGATAACGGAGTTCACCATCCCTGATAATGTTACATATATTGACCAAGCCGCATTCGAGAGCGATTCAAATCTGAAAGAAGTAAAGTTCGGAAAATCTCTTTCTTCTATTTTTGGATACGCTTTCAAGGATTGCGCTTCTCTACAGAAAGCTGATTTGCCGGAGGGTCTCACCACCCTCGATGAATTCGTATTCTCTGGATGCACCGCCCTCGAATCGGTTAACATACCGGGAAGTGTGGATAATATCGGTCAATTTGCATTCTACGAAAATACTAATCTATCTGATGTCAACATTGCTTCGGGAGTAAAGGGTATATGCAAAAACGCATTTTCTGATTGTAAAGGGTTAAAGACATTAGTTATTCCTAATAGTGTAACGACCATTGAAGAATCGGCTTTCTATGGCTGCGAGGCTTTAACATCCATTTCTCTTCCTGATAATTTAACCGAAATAACAGAGAGTATGCTTTCTGGATGTTCAAGTCTGCAAACCCTGAAAATCCCGGAAAAGGTAACAAAAATCGGTGAGTCAGCATTCTGCTATGACGAGAATATCCTCACCATTTCACTACCGGAAGGAGTTACTGAAATAGGAGACAACGCATTCTTCGACTGCGAGAAGATGAAGTATATATATATAGGCAAGGATTTGCAACTATTAGGCAAAGACGCTTTTAAATTCTGCGAGGCGTTGGAAACAATCAATATAGACAAAGACAACGCAATTTACTCTACTGCTGAAGGCGTGCTCTACAATAAGGAGATGACCAAGCTTTTGTTCTTGCCGCCTGCCAATACAGAAGAATATACTGTTCCGGAAACCGTTACTGAATTGGCTATGAATTGCGCTATAACTAATACTAAACTTCGCAAACTTACAATTTCTGACAACGTAGAAACCATAGGAGAAGGTGCTTTCCAGACTTGCACAAATCTTGAGTCTGTTGTGATTGGTAGCGGCGTGAAGGAAGTTGGCGAAGATGTTTTCTTTATGGATGAAAACATTAAAGAGATTCATTGCCGAATGACTCAGCCGATAGAAATTAATGAATATTTCTTTTGGGATGTTGATTGTGACAACTGCAAGCTATATGTACCGAAAGGCTCTCTTGAAGCATATTCTGCTGCTGAGGTTTGGAAGGAGTTCAAGAATATCATTGAAGAAGGTACTTCATCTATAGACAATATTAACGGCAACGGGAACACCATAACGATAAACGGTAATGCTTTAGGCTACTACGATGGTGGCAACATCAGCATATACAACAGCAACGGTTGCTTAATCTATAGCGGAAATGACAATAATATACAGACTCTGGAAAAGGGACTGATTATCGTAAAGACTGGCAATAAAACACAAAAGCTAATTATTAAATAACAATTTCCCATGTTTATAGGCGGCAAATTAAATATGATTTGCCGCCTATTTTTTTTTTTTTCATTGCGTTCTTATTACCTTTGCATAAGTTTGGCTACATCTCAGCGTAATAAAAACAAGAAAGAAGTGGTAACAAATATAATTAGATATATCAAGGCAATTATCGTTTCTACGGCACTAACAGGTATCATGACAGGATGCTCTGTTACTAAATTCTTGCCCGACAACGAATACTTGCTGAACAAAGTGAAACTGGAATCTGAGGACGAGTCGCTCGACTTGTCGCTCTATGAACCGTATATCAAACAGAAGGGAAACACCAAGTGGTTCTCATCATTCCGCATACCCCTGGCTACATATTCGCTCGCAGGAAAGGACTCCACGAAATGGATTAACAAGACGCTGAAGAACATCGGTGAGAAACCGGCTATACTCGACACCACACTCACCCACTCCACACGCACCGACCTGCAGACTGCCATGCAGAACGCAGGATACCTCGACGCAACTGTCGACACCAAAGCAAATATAGTAAAGAAAAGGAAAGTAAACATAACCTACATACTGAAACCCGGACCGCTATACCATATTAATAATGTGGCATATGACATAAAAGACGACAGCATTGCCGCCAAGATGGAACGCATATACCCAAAGAGAATGTGGCTCAAGAAGGGGATGCCATTCAACGTAGGACAGCTGGACGCTGAGAGAAAGAGGATTACATCCGTGCTGACAGACAACGGATATTTCCATTTCCACAAAGACTTCATATCCTTTACCGCAGACTCCGTAAAGGGGGAAAAGCTGGTGAACATTGCATTGCACCTCGACAAATTCAGACCGGCAAACAGCACCTGCGACACTCTGCATACAAGCTACACCATAGGCAGCGTAAACTTTACAGGAGGCAACAACGGCAAACTGCCTCTCAGAAAAGGAACGCTTGCGGAGAACACATGGATTGAGGAAGGAAAGCCCTTCTGCTCCACTGACCTGAAACGCACCTACAACAGCTTCGGAAAGCTGCAGGCCATCAGATACACAAACATACAGTTTACCGAAAGACCAGACACCAATCTGCTCGACTGCAACATACACATCAGCCCAAACAAACCGAACAGCATCAGCTTCCAACCGGAAGGCACCAACACTGCCGGCGACCTCGGAGCTGCAGCATCGCTGACATACGAGAACCGCAACCTGTTTCATGGCTCTGAAGTGTTCAGCGTGAAACTGCGAGGAGCATTCGAAGCCATCACCGGACTCGAAGGCTATCAGAACCAGAACTATATGGAATACGGCGTGGAGTCGAAGCTGATATTCCCAAGCTTCGTGTGCCCGTTCCTCTCTAACGACTTCAAACGAAGATCATCGGCAACGTCGGAATTCAGCGTGAGCTATAATCTGCAGAACAGACCGGAGTTCCACAGACGCGTATTCTCCGGCGGACTGAGATACAGATGGACGGATACGAAGAAAAGACATTCATACAAGATAGACGTCATTGACCTCAACTATGTCTACATGCCCTGGATATCGCCCACGTTCAAAAAAGACTATCTCGACAATGCCGACAACCGCAACGTTATCCTCCGCTACAACTACGAGGACCTGTTCATAATGAAAATAGGCTTCGGCATGGCATACAACCATAGGAACAACGCTTTCAAAATCAGTTGCGAAACGGCGGGCAACCTGCTCAACGGAATCTCGCATGCCGCAAAACTGAGCAAAAACACAAGCGGACACTACAAGCTGTTCAATATCGCCTACGCACAGTATGCGAAATTCGACTTCGACTACACCCGAATGATACCGCTCGACAACAACAACCAACTGACGCTGCACGCAGCCCTCGGCGTGGCATACCCGTACGGAAACAGTACCGTGTTGCCTTTCGAGAAGAGATACTTCTCCGGAGGAGCCAACTCCGTGAGGGGATGGAGCGTGAGAGGACTCGGACCGGGAAGCTTCAAGGGAAAGGACGGAGCCATCGACTTCATCAACCAGACAGGTGACATGAAGCTGGACATGAACATGGAGTTCCGCACGTTCCTGTTCTGGAAATTCTACGGAGCGGCTTTCGTGGATGCCGGAAACATATGGACACTACGCAAATACGAAGAGCAACCTGGCGGACAATTCAAGCTCGACTCGTTCTACAAGCAAATTGCAGTGGCTTACGGATTAGGTCTGAGACTCAACTTCAGCTACTTCATCCTACGCTTCGACATGGGTATGAAAGCCATCAACCCTGCCTACGAAACGAAAGAGGAGCACTACCCAATAATAAACCCAAGGCTAAGCCGCGACTTCGCATTCCACTTCGCCGTGGGTCTGCCTTTCTAAAAAAAAGAGCATCGCCAATGGATCATCAACTGACAATCCATTGGCGATGCTTTATATATATGAGCGTGACTTCCGTTAACATATATCCTTATGCTCATTAAAGACTATACTTATAATCACCAATCCATATCCTTATAATCACTAATCACCATCCTTATAATGACTTAATCAATACTCATTAATCACTAATCAATACCCCATTAATCACTAATCAATACTACGCATTCACCTTCTTGTCTATAAAATACTTCGGACGATGCTTCACCTCCATATATATCTTGCCGATGTATTCTCCCGTTATGCCGCATGCTATCAACACGCATCCGCCAATGAACCACATGCTGACGAGCAGCGAAGTCCATCCGTCTATCGTATGCCCCGTGAAGTGTTCATACAAGGCATAAGCGACCACGCCGATGGCTATGAGGATAAACGCCACACCAAGATAGGTGATGAGCTGGAGGGGTTTGATGGAGAACGACGTGATGCCCTCGAAGGCGAACGACAGCATCTTGCACAAAGGATATTTCGACTCTCCGGCAAAGCGCTCACTGCGGTCGTAATATACCGAAGTGGAAGGGTAACCCATTGAGGCAACGATGCCCCGGAGAAACAGGTTGTCCTCAGGATATTCCATCAGAGAGAGCATGGCTCGACGGCTCATCAAACGGAAATCAGCATGGTTGTATATTATCCTGCGGTCAAAGAATCTCATCAGGCGGTAAAACGCCAATGCCGTAGTGCGCTTGAAAAAGGTGTCGGTCTTGCGCTCCTTTCTCACTCCGAATACGATATCGTTGCCCTTGTGGTATTCATCCACCATAAGACAGATGGCATTAACGTCATCCTGCAGGTCGGCATCGATGCTTACGGAAGCATCACTGTGTGCCGAAGCCCACTCCAGTCCTGCCCACAGGGCATACTGATGACCACGGTTGCAAGACAGCTTCAAGCCGCCAACCTGCGATGTCTCCTTGGAGAGCGTCTCGATAATGCTCCATGTCTTATCCTTGCTTCCGTCGTCTACATATAGAATCATACCCTCGTCGATTGATTTTCTTTCCATCAGACTCTGCAGCACTGCGACAAGGCGCCGTGTTGTCTCATGAAGCACCAATTCCTCATTGTAGCAGGGAACAACAATTACCAGTTTCATATCCTATACCTATTTATATATCAATCTATATCTGTTTATCTGCAAGCATACTGCCTGTCAACTTGTTTCTCCTGGTCAAAGCCGGCAATACGCTCGAATCTATATAGCGTAAGCCGTCTTTTGTCATCGCAGCTGCGATGATCAAAACGCCTTATCTTATCCAACCTATACTGTGGGAATGACTTGCGGAAGGCATCATAATCCTCGTCGCCCATTATCATATAGCCACGCTCCGGCCTGTGCGAATCGAGAGGCGTCACACGATCGTTGAGATAGAAATTCACCGAGAACTGGTGCATACGGTTGCGGTCGCCTGGTTTCCAGTCGCTGCGATAATCCCATATCTTCTCTCCCGATGGTATGAGCCTGTCTATCTCGGTGGCTAAATAATAGTCAGACTTCACATTCAGCACCCGAGGCAAAACCACTCCGTCGAGCATAAGATATATCGAGAAGACAAGTCCGCACAACGAACAACACAACACGTAGGCATCCGACCTGCGCCTTGCCCTAATGAAAAAAGATACGGCAAGAAGGATTATTATCGTCAGCAGAACCACCAAAAGTCCTATCGGCATGGTCTCAAGACTAATGAGGAACGCCACATTCTCTGCAGCATGCTTTCCATGGAATATGGAATGAGGCACGACACCCGTCTTTATAACCAATGCGAGCACCGGCAAAGCCACCGCTATCGCAGACAACAGCCATCCGTAAGCCGTTGCCACACTGCGGTGTCTGCCCGTAACCCACAATATGTATCTTGCGATATAATAAGCTGCAAAGGGATATACAGGCAACAGATATACGCTGCGCTTGCTCTTCGGTATGCAATAGAACACAAATATCAACACGGCACTGATAAGCGACAGGAGGTCCTGGTCGGACATTCCTCTGAAGCGGTGCCATACGTCTGCTGCCGCCTGTCTGATATTATCCGGCAAACGGTATCTCCGTCTCAACACTACAAACAAAGAAAAGACGATGAACAATGTATAAGGCAGGAAACCCGTTATCATCGTCATCACATTATATATGGCAGGAGCCTCATGCGAAGAATATACCATCTTGCCCGTAAAGCGCAGCACGTTCTCCTCATACACAAGATACAGGAAGGCGTCGCCCCTCTCCAGATAAGCGGCATAATACCAACAAAGGGGCAGTATGCAGGAAGCCAGAACAACGGCAACACACTTGAAAAAAGCACTGAAGAAACGTTCGCCCCTGACAAGCATATACACACCCATCACCATACATGGCAGCAATGCTCCTACGGGGCCCTTCGTCAAGAATGCCCCACTTAGCAGAAGTACCGTCAGCAACAGGTGCCACTTGCCTCGCGACACATACCAACAATGGAACAAATATACCGCCATTACCATCAGGGCGGACAACATCATGTCTACCCTGCATGCCATACTCGCACGGTGCACCTCAAATGCCGTAAGCGTTATCATGCCTGATAGAAAAGCAAGTCTGCCGTCAACCCTATTCCGCAACATATAGCAATATGCCGTGAGAACCATGGCTATCGTGGCTATGGCTGACGGGAAACGCGCCGTAAACTCCGTAACGCAGCCTGTAAAAAGTGAACATAAAGCCACACACCAATGAAAGAACGGCGGCTTATACGCTATGTCAACGCCATTGTTTATCGGTGATACCCAATCGCCGGACTGCAACATGGACAATGCCACAACAGCCTCACGTGGCTCTCCCTTGGTGTTGAAGAGGGAGAAACCTAAAAACAATACTACGGATATTATACCTAAAAACAAGAGATATATGAAGCCTCTTTGCGACTTTCCTATATTACTATTCATTATTTCCTATAAATTATTCAATATCGCCAACAAAAGTAACATATGATTCTGAATACAATTTGAATTTTCAGATACTTTTCACTATTTAACAGAAAATATCTAACTTTGCACGCAAAAACTATAATGGGAAGAAACAAATACTCAGAAAAGGAGATTAAGGAGATAGGAAAACTCTTAAGACTAAAGAATTCCGCTAACCGGGCAAAACAAAAGGAAATACGCCATCAGCTGCGTACAGAATACGAATTCAATATTTCCGACTTCAATGAACCGGGCAAAGCCTTTGGCGACATTGAGCTGCAAGATGCCGTAAACCGTGGTGCAATAAAGATTCTTGACGACGCCACTATCGAGGCAATGAAGGAGAAACGGGCAAGAGACAAGGCTCGCGACGAGGCTGAAAAACAGCAGCAGGCTATCGATTCCGGCGAACAGACCGACTGGCAACAGGCTATGAAGGAGTGGAATGATTGGGAGAACAACAAATAGTCAGACTTCGATCCGCAAGACAAGAAGCTCCCAACAGAACAGAAGAAGGCAAAAGAAAAAAATCCTCATATACGTCATAAAGAATCCCCATATACGTCATAACGGCGATATGGGGATTCTCTAATCATAAAAAAACAGCGTTACTCTCATTCTTATTTCTTTTCTTCTTCAGCATTTGCCGGAGCTGTTTCAGTTTTTGCAGCCTTTGCCGAAGCTGTCTTGGGAGCAGCCTTTCGGGTTGTCGTCTTCTTGGCTGCAGCTGTCTTTTTTGTGGTTTTCTTTGCCTCAGCCTTTTTCTTTTCAGACAATTTCTCCACCTTGTCCTTCAGTTTCAACTCCTCTTCCTGCATCTTTGTCACCTTGGCTTTCAGACGAACAATCTCGTTGTCCTTCATCTCAATCTCATCGCCCTGGTTCTTTATCGTAGTCAGAAGAGAATCAAGCTCCTCATTGTCGATTTCTTCCGGATAGAGAGAGTTTACTCTGTTGATGAAGTCACCGAGGATATTCATATAGTTGGTGAACGCATCAAACGGCGAACTGTATATTCCCCTGTCAAGCCCCACATTAGAAGGTTTGGTGGTCATAAAGCGGAAATTGTTGCTTGCCTGCAGATAATCCCAATCCTGGTTGATACGAGGGTCATTGGCAATACGCACGCGGTCTGCAATACTGTAAAGCTTGTTGAAAGCCTCTCGCTGCATCGGATTACCGAGCCAGCAGCTTACGTCGCGCTCCTCGTCAACCCACGACAGAGTATCCGGAACGTACAGGTCACCCACACTCTTCATCTTTCCGCAAATCTCTGACGGAGTAGAGAACGTGATACCCTTCTGTTTTGCACATCTCGGCAACGCCTTGATAAACTCAAGGATATTTGACGACAGAGGTTGAGAGATGCCAAGAGCGAGAAGCTCCATAAAGATATTGATAACCTGCTCATTGTCAGGCATAGAAGCAATCTTGTTGATGTAATTGTCAGCAAAGAGAGGATATCCCGGCCAATCGGTATTGCTGAAGCGCAAGCTGATGTCATCGCTCAGTTCAACATCACGCAGAAGGAGCTTCAGATTCGGAGCCATACAGCAGTTATAAACATAATGCGGCGACTTCCATCCCAACACATGCTTTGCACCTTCCGTCAGCATACCCTTGAATCCCATAGAGGCAGCCAAATTACCTATTTCATCACTGTATATAAGCGATGAATTACGCAACACGGTCGGTTTCTTTCCGAAGTATTCCTCCATCTTAGCCATCTGCTTCTTCACGTCGGCAATGAAACATTCCTCGTTTGCAAGCGATGAGAGTCCGTGAGAATACGGTTCTGCAAGGAATTCCACACATCCCGTATCATTCAGCTCCTGCAGCTTAGCAAGCACCTGTGGTGCATGCATCTCCAGCTGTTCGATGCCTACTCCCGACAACGAGAAGGCAACCTTGAAATAGTCTCCATGCTCCTTGATCATCTCCAGGAAGGCATTCAGTGCCGGCATATACGAGCGTTCCGCTATATCTCCGATAGTGCGGTCATTCTCGTAGTCATCATAGTAATAATGGTCAGTGCCGATGTCGAAGAAGCGATACCTCTTCAGGTGTATTATCTGGTGTATTTCAAAATACAAGCAAATTGTTTTCATCTTATTTAGATTTTATATTATTGTTCATGTAAAGGTATTATTCTCTATTTCGAAAGCAGCTGGTCATACAGTTTCCGTATTCTCAGTCCCACCTTCTCCCATGTAATCTGGTCAACCTCTTTCTTGCCTTCCTCCTGCAGATAATGGAATAGGCTGTCGTTATGACAGATAGAGTATATGGCATCAGCCAGGGCATGAATATCCCAGTAGTCCACCTTCATACAGTTGGTAAGAATCTCCCCGCAACCGCTCTGCTTTGATATGATGGTAGGCGTACCGCACTGCATAGCCTCAAGTGGCGATATTCCGAACGGCTCGCTCACAGACGGCATGACGTAGACATCTGAGTCCTTCAGACATTCGTAAACCTCTTTTCCCCTCATGAAACCAGGGAAGTGGAATCTGTCGGCTATTCCTCTTTCTGCAGCGAGATATATCATCTGGTCCATCATATCGCCGCTTCCAGCCATACAGAAGCGTACGTTTCTCGTTCTGTGCAGCACCATGTTTGCAGCCTCAACGAAGTATTCCGGTCCTTTCTGCATAGTCAGTCGTCCGAGGAAGGTAACCACCTTCTCCTTGTTCGTATGGTCAGGTCGTGGAATATCCTGCAGTTCCTGTCTCAGAGGATACACGGCATTGTGCATTGCGAAGCATTTGCGCGGGTCTTGGTGATACTGGTTGATGACGGTCTGTCTTGTCAGTTCCGACACGCACATGATGCAGTCAGCATTATCCATACCGTCCTTCTCTATCGAATAAACGGTAGGGTTTACATTTCCGCGGCTTCTGTCGAAGTCTGTAGCGTGCACATGTATGCACAAAGGCTTTCCGCTTACTCTCTTTGCGTGTATTCCTGCCGGATAGGTCAGCCAGTCGTGTGCGTGGATTATGTCAAACTCCTCAGTACGTGCAACCACTCCAGCAATGATGGAATAGTTGTTTATCTCGTCATGCAGATTTGAAGGATATCCTCCAGCAAAGTCCATGCATCCGAGGTCGTTGACATACATATAGTTGAAATCAGCGTACAGATGGTCACGCAGACGGAAATAATAGTCAGGGTCCATCACGTTGCCAATTCTGTTCTTCACATAGTCATAGTCAACATTACGCCATGCAATAGGCACACAATTCATAGCCACTATCTTAGCGGCAGAGTGATCTTCATCACCGAAAGGTTTCGGCAGACACAAGGTTATATCAACGTCCCCTTGCGCATGCAGTCCCTGTGTAATTCCGAAATTCGCTGTTGCAAGTCCACCATATACATGAGGAGGATACTCCCAGCCAAACATTAAAACTTTCATTCTGTGTCCTCCTTATTTATATTATATATGTGTATTTTTCCAAAAGGTTCAGAGTTCGCAATGTCTCTCCCACATTCATTGCGAATGATATGGCTCCTCTTGCCTTGAACGGCGGGTTGCCGTCAAACATCTCCGGCAGGGTGGCAAGGCAGTTGGTCTGCATCTCGTCCTCATATCCCACCATCTGACGTTCTATGAAGCTCAGTCGTGTACGTCTGTATATCTTCAGACACGCTTCCATATAGAATCCGCCGAGCCACGGCCATGCCGTGCCCTGATGGTAAGCGAGGTCTCTCTGCATCTGCGGTCCTGCGCATATCGGGTTGTATCCGCCGCTCTTCGGTGAAAGCGTGCGCAGTCCCTTCGGTGTGAGTAGTTCCCTTGTACAGAAGTCAAGCACCGACTTGCGTTGTTTCTGCGACAGAGGCGAATAGTCGAGAGCCGCAGCGAATATCATGTTCGGACGAACACTCCAATCCATCATATTACCGTCCACGTAGTCAAAGAGATAGCCATAATCGTTGAGGAAAGTATTCAGGAAAGACTGCTTGCATACATCCGCTCTCTTTTCGAGTTTCTCCTGCACCTCTGTATCGTTGTTCAAGGCAGCCATTCTTGCAGAGAAGAGGAGGGCGTTGTACCATAGCGAGTTCACCTCTACGATATATCCGCTTCGTGGTGTGACAGGTCTCCCGTTGACGGTGGAGTTCATCCATGTCATCACTTTTCCCTTTCCGTCCACATACAGCATGTTGTTGTCGTCAAGTCTCAGATACGGATGCTTGCCGTTCAATATGAAGTGCATGATGTCGGTGAGGAACTTTCCGTATTTCTTCACGCATTTCTCTTCGCCCACGGTCTTTGCATATTGCTGCATTGCCCATATTGCCCACAACGGCACGTCAGGCTGGTCAATCTCGCTGAGGTCTATCGTCACAGGCTTTCCTGCCATAAACTCGCGGTAGCCTTTCTCTGCCGTGTGCATTACTTTCTCGAAATACTCCTGCTCGTCGATACACAGTGTGAGTCCCGGCAATGACACGAAGGTGTCTCTTGCCCTGCTCTTGAACCACGGATAACCGGAGAGCAGATAATATTCCGACCCATTCTTCTTGTTGTGGAACTGGTGTGCCGCATTCACGAGGCAGTGGAAGAAGTTGTCGCGTGGTGCACGGTTGTCAACTTCCTTCTGGAAAAGACTTGCCAGTCCGTTAGTCTTTATTTCCGAAGTGGAAGCGGAGAACACGATGCTTTCGCCTTTCTTGATGTCCATCTCGAAATATCCGGGCACGTAGAGGTCCTCATGTGAGTCGTACCCTCTCTCCTGCTCTTTGATATATTCGATGCCTCTGTACCAATCAGGATGGAAGATGAACTCATTTTCCTTGCTGAACTGCATATAGAGATACGGATAGCCATTGTACATCTGTGTCTTTATACCATTGTCCACGACCTGAAAATCCCTATTTGCCGTGGAGTTCTCATGTGTGAACTGCCTTACGCTTCTGAATGCCATAAAGGGCTTGAAGCGCAGTGTCGTCACGCTATGTGCATCGAGCAATGTATATCTTACCAGAACCCTGTCCTCATAATGCTGGAACACGACTTCCTTTTTCAATATAACACCGCCCACCCTGTAAATTGTTGTAGGTACGCTGTCGCAGTTGAATTCCCTGATGTACTTGTGTCCATTGGGACTGTAGTTGTTACCTGCATACTTATGGAGTCCGAGGTTGAATTCGGCTCCATGCTGGACCACAGTAACGTCCAATGAGGAAAGAAGCACATGATTATCCTTATCCATTTCCGGCACGGGGACAACCAGCAGACCATGATACTTGCGTGTATTGCAGTCAACTATCGTAGAACAAGCATATGCTCCTGATCTGTTTGTGCGTAGTAGCTCCCTTGATAGAGATTCTTCCAAATTGGTCATCACACTTCTTTCAAATCGAAGATAACTCATAATATTCTATTAAGGTGGTTATGTTAATATCTGTTTGTTTTATTACCAACAACGGCTGGTGTTTTCATCAGTACAATCGTTTGGCACTTCAAAAATAACAATATTCTGCAAAAAGGCAAAATATTACACTAATTTTTTTTATAGAAACCGAAAATATCATGTTATAAAACATAAAATATGCCTGATTTGTCATTTTTCAGAAATAATCTTTGTAATTTTGCACACACAATAGGTACAACAGATTATTTATACACAAGGAAAAGATTGTATTAAGCAACAATGACAAATACAGATCCAGATATAAGGAGAAAGGCGGAAGAAATTATTTTTGGAATGTGGGATACGCTCACGGAAGACGAAAGGAAAGAGATTTCAGAACACCTCACGATTGAAGAATTCCAGAAAAACGAATACATCTACAAGGAACTGGAAATTCCCAAGTGCATCAAATGGCTCATCAGCGGAAAGGTAAAGATATGCAAGAGCGGTGTTACGGGGCGCGACCAGATTCTGCGCACCATCGTTCCTTCCGAGATTTTCAGCTTCAGGGCGTATTTCGCCAACGACGACTATCTCACGTCCGCCCTCTCGTTTGGCCATTCCGTTGTTGCCTCCGTGCCGATGACCATCATCGACAAGCTTCTTCACACCAACATCCAGGTATGCCGCAAACTGATAAAGCAGCTTGCCATAGAGCTCGGCAAAGCCGACAGCCGCACTGTAAGCCTCACTCAGAAGCATATCCGCGGACGTCTTGCCGAATCCCTTATCACGCTGAAAAACAGCTATGGCCTTGAAGAAGACGGATACACGCTGAGCATCTATCTCAGCCGAGAGGAGCTTGCCAACATGTCTAACATGACCACGAGCAATGCCATCCGTACTCTTTCCGCCTTTGCTACCGACAAGATCATTGCCATCGACGGCAGGAAGATAAAGCTCATCAACGAGGAAGAACTGAAGAGGATATCCGAAAACGGATAACCCTCTCTTCCGGCACACACACATTTCTCCCTTAAAGCATTGATATTCCGCTACGTAAGCGAGAAACCTCTCTCCTACTCCGGTATAAGGAAGTTTATCACCTCCTGCTCAACCTCTATGCTGAACTCCCCTACGGGAGTCTTCATCAGTCTTCCGTCCACCGACACCATTGCATGCGAAGCATCAAACACGCTCACCTTTCTTGTGCGGTACGGATGCACGTTCTTGTGGTTCAGGAACTTGCCTGTAATGAGCAGGTAGAAGCCTTCTATCAGCTGCATCATGCCCGGATGATAGACCACCGACACATCGAGCAGCCCGTTGTAAGGCACGGCATTCGGTGTCTGTCCGTATCCCTGTGCATTTCCCACGCATACGGTCATCACTCTTCGCTTCACCACCTCGTCGTTTATCTTCAGGTGCATCTTGTATTCCAACCTCTGGAAAATCATCAGCACCATAGAGAAGAAGAACGAGAGCGTTCTTGACCCGAACAGTCTTCTTGTCTGGTTTCTCAGGTTCATTATAGCAGAAAGCAGTCCGATGTTCACACAGTTCAGGAAATAGCGGTGACACTTTTCCCCCTTCTTGTTTGTATATCTCACGCATCCGAGGTCCACCTTTCTAATTCTTCTCTCCTTGAGCCATTTCACGGTCTGTTCCACCTCTCCCTCGTCGAATCCCCAGTAGTGCGAGAAGTCGTTCATCAGTCCGTTCGGTATCACTCCCAGCGCTATGGACTCTCTTGTCTGCTTGTCGGTATCCATGAGGCAGTTCACGGCATCGTTCAATGCCGAGTCTCCTCCGACCACTATAATCGTCTTATAGCCATTGCTTATCATCATATTGACAAGCCGCACAACGCTTCCGCTATTTTCGCTCTGCACGAAGTCGTAGTCCACTCCGTTTGCCTTCAGGCATTTCTCTATTTTGTCCCATTTGCGTGCCGGTCCGCAAACCATGCTGTTCTTCGGGCAATACAGTATGCCCCACCGTGTTTGCTGTGTCATAATATATATACTTTCGGTTTTGTTCTGATGTTTCTATATTCCGTCAGCCTTCCTTGAGGCTATTAAATCCATTATGGTGTTGACTTTGGTGTCCATGTCCTGTGCCGCGTCAATCCAGTTGATGTGGAATCCTCTTCTCTCCATTCCCCTGAACCATGTCATCTGCCTTTTGGCAAACTGGTGTATGGCAATCTCGAGCGAATGTACCATTTCCTCGTATGTGAGTTTTCCGGTGATGTATTCTGTCAGGAATTTGTATTCGAGTCCGTAGTATATGAGGTCTTCCGCCGGTATACCTTCTTCGAGCAGTCCTTCCACTTCTTCCACCATTCCGTTGTCGAGTCGTTGTCTGAGTCGTTTCGATATCTTCCGTCTGCGCATCTCCCTGTCGATTCCCACCCCTATTATCAGCGTGTTGATCTTCGGGAATGTCCTTTCCTCCACGGGTGCCTTCCTGTATGCCGTTTCAATTTCTATCGCCCTGATAGCTCTTTTTGCGGTGTCCACATCCGTTATGTTGTGCATATTGGAGCAGTTTTCGCTTTTGAGCCTTTCCAGTATTTCTGTGAGTTCGAGCAGGTTTTTCCCTTCGAGACTCTTCCTCAGTTCCTTGTTTTCCTCTACGGGTATGAGTCTATATCCCTTGAGCACGGACTCTATATAGAGTCCTGTTCCTCCACACAGTATCACTTCTTTTCCTCTCTCCCTCACGTCATTGTATGCTTCAAGGAAGTCGCGCTGGTATTCAAAGAGGTTGTATTTCGTTCCTGGCTCCACGATGTCGATGAGATGATACGGTATGTTCTTTCCGTCCACGCAGTAGTCGTCGAGGTCTTTTCCTGTTCCGATATCCATGCGTCGGTACACCTGCCTTGAGTCAGCGCTGATTATTTCCGCGTCGATTCTTGCTGCGAGGTGTGCGGCGATGTCGGTTTTTCCGCTTGCCGTAGGTCCGAGAATGGTTATCATTGGCATCATTTCAATATGTTTTTCTTGTTATGTTTTTTACTTTATGATATATTTCGATGGCAAATTTAGCAATTATTATCTGATTATCCGAGCATCCGTCGGATATTTTTGCTTTCCGTGTGGTTATAAAATGCAAAAAGGCCGTCCGGCATTGCCGGGCGACCTTATATTTCATACAATAGCTGTTCAGCTTAGTGATTAGCCATTGTGCTTCTTCATGATCTTGATCAGGTCAACAACCTTGTGAGAGTAACCGATCTCGTTGTCATACCAAGAAACAACCTTTACGAAGTTGTCTGTGAGGTATACACCTGCGTTAGCGTCGAAGATAGAAGTCAATGGGCAGCCCAGGAAGTCAGAAGAAACTACAGCGTCCTCTGTGTATCCGAGTACACCCTTCAGCTCGCCCTCTGAAGCAGCCTTCATAGCAGCGCAGATAGCCTCCTTAGTAGCAGGCTTTGTGAGGTTTACAGTCAGGTCAACTACTGATACGTCCAATGTAGGAACACGCATAGAGATACCTGTCAGCTTGCCGTTCAGCTCAGGGATAACCTTGCCTACAGCCTTAGCTGCACCTGTTGTAGAAGGGATGATGTTGCCAGCAGCGGCACGACCACCTCTCCAGTCCTTCATAGAAGGTCCGTCAACAGTCTTCTGTGTAGCTGTTGTAGAGTGAACAGTAGTCATCAAACCTGTCTCGATACCGAAGTTGTCGTTCAGCACCTTAGCGATAGGAGCCAAGCAGTTTGTTGTACAAGAAGCGTTAGAAACGATCTTCTGTCCGTTGTATTTGTCTGTGTTTACACCGCAAACGAACATGTCTGCCTGGTTTCCGTTAGCGTCAGCCTTTGAAGGAGCAGAAAGCACTACGTACTTAGCACCTGCCTTCAAGTGCTTCTCAGCCTTATCATAAGCGAGGAAGAGACCTGTAGACTCTACTACATACTCTGCACCAACCTCGTCCCACTTCAAGTTCTCAGGATCACGCTCTGCAGTAACGCGGATGTGGTTACCGTTAACGATCAGCTCGCTCTTCTCAACGTCAGCCTCGATAGTGCCATCGAAATGTCCGTGCATTGTGTCATACTTCAACATGTAAGCCATGTAGTCAACAGGACACAAGTCATTGATAGCTACTACCTGAACTTCTTTTGCGTTTTCAGCCTCACATGTTGAGCGGAAAACGAAACGGCCGATACGGCCAAAACCGTTAATACCAATCTTAATCATTGTTATAATTACTTTTAGTTGAAAATAAAAATTTATTTCTTAATTACATGCAAAATTGCTATCCCATGTTATATATGATTTCATACGGCAGTCCGTACACCTTATATATATTATACGTAGATCCGTACTTAGGATACAGCCACATTGACTTTTTTCTTTTTGTCGGCGCAAAGTTACAAAAAAATATCTATATTTGCACAAACTATTTCTATTAAATAATATAAAAAAGTACACTTATGGGAAAATTCATTTATGAATTCAAGGAATTTGCCGTCAAGGGGAATGCCGTTGACATGGCTGTCGGTGTTATCATCGGCGGTGCTTTCGGCAAGATTGTGTCGTCCATCGTAGATGATATCATCATGCCTCCTATCGGCTGGATTATCGGCGGTGTGAACTTCACCGACCTGAAGATTACGCTGCCTGCGGAGCAGATTGCGGGCCAGACTCTTCCTGCCGCCACCATCAACTATGGCAACTTCCTGCAGACTACGCTCGACTTCGTCATCATCGCCCTCTGTGTGTTCCTTCTCGTCAAGGGCATCAACAGGCTTGCACGCAAGAATGCCGCGGCTGCCAAGAAGGAGGCTCCTAAGGCTCCGGAACCATCTGCCGAGGAGAAGTTGCTCACGGAGATCCGCGACCTGCTGAAAAGCAGGCAGCAGGCTTAATATGCGGCTCTGTATTTGCCTTCCTCCTTGTCGTCGAGCATGCTAAGATATGAGGCGTAGCGGCTTTGGGCAATGTAATGGTCTTCCACCGCCTGCCTTACGGCGCATCCGGGTTCATGTGTGTGTGTGCAGTTGCTGAAGCGGCAGTCTTTCGAGAACCTGAATATCTCCTTGAAGTATCCGCAAATCTCTTCGGGTTCCATATTGAACGTGCCGAAGCCTTTTATTCCGGGTGTGTCTATCACCCATCCGCCGTCTCCGAGGCTCAGCATCTCGCTGAATGTGGTAGTGTGCATGCCGGTGTTGTGTGCGTCGGAAATCTCCGCCGTGCGCAGTTCCGCCCCCGGCACTATCTTGTTGAGCAGCGTGCTCTTGCCCACTCCGCTGTTTCCGCTGAAGAGGGTTATCTTTCCTTTGAGCAGCGGTAACAGCTGCTGCAGCCCTTCTTCTGTCTCGGCAGACACTTTCAGGCATGTGTAGCCCACGGTTTCATACAGGTTCACCATCATGTCGAGATACCTCTCTTCGTCTCCCTTGAAGAGGTCCACCTTATTAAATATAATGGTTACGGGCACGTTGTATGCCTCTGCCGATGCGAGGAATCGGTCGATGAATGTCGTCGATGTCTGCGGATAGTCCACGGTGACGATGAGGAAAGCCTGGTCAACGTTAGCCGCTATGATATGGCTTTGCTTCGACAGGTTTGAGGATTTGCGTATGATATAGTTTTTTCTGTCGCAGATGCTCGTTATGAAGGCGGTTCCTTCCTGGTTGCGTATTATTTCCACCCGGTCGCCCACCGCCACGGGGTTTGTGCTGCGGATGCCTTTGAGTCGGAAGTTCCCCTTTATCTTGCAGTCCACAGTAGAGCCACCGTCAGTCAGTACGGTGTACCAACTGCCGGTGTTTTTTATTACCATTCCTACGGTATCGCCCATACTCAGCCTTTATACCGTCATGATTTCCTTGTTCTTTGCAGCGAGCAGGTCGTCCACTCTCTTGATATACTTGTCGTGTATCTTCTGCAATTCGTTCTCAGCGTCCTTCTCGTTGTCTTCCGAGAGTCCGTCCTTGATGGCCTTCTTCAGCTTGTCCTTGATGTCGGCGCGCACGTTTCTCACCTGCACCTTCACTTTCTCTCCGATCTTGTTGCATTGCTTTGCGAGTTCCTTTCTGCGCTCCTCTGTAGGCTGCGGAATGCCGAGTCTGATTATCTCTCCGTTGTTTTCGGGCGTGATGCCCACCTCTGAGTCCATGATTGCCTTTTCTATTTCGCGTATCTGCTTCTTGTCCCACGGCTTGATGGCGATGGTTCTTGCGTCAGGTACCGAAACGCTTGCCACCTGGTTGAGTGGCACCTTTGAGCCGTACGACTCCACTCTCACGCAGTCCAGGATAGCCACGTTGGCACGTCCTGCACGAATACGGTTCAGCTCCTCTTCGAGATAGAGTGCTGCCATTTCCATTTTCTCTTCGCTGTCTTTCAGCGTCTGCTTTACGTCTATCATATTTTTTATTGTTTTTTGTTTTTCGATAAATATCCGTGCAAAGATAATATAAATCGTCATAAGAACGAAATAAAAAGTTTTATTTCTTACTCTGTTTTTTACACTTTCAATGAGATAATAAACATTCCGATACAAAAAAGTAGTAAAAAACTTGCTTTGCCTTAAAATCTTTTCTATTTTCGTATCAGAATAAATCAAGAATCGACAGAGATGGAATCTATGCCATACGATAAGGATGTTGCAGTAACAACATGTAACCCATACCACCAAACACCCCCGCAACCGTATCGTTCGGCTGCGGGGGTTCCGTTTCCGCTCTTCCGTCGGGAGGGGCTACTCCTTGCCGGCGGCAGGCTTGCCGGTGGCAGGCTTTCCCACTATGGTAGTTGCCCTCTTCAGCGTGACATCGAGGTCGAGCTTCTTTGGCGACAGCGACCCGGTGGCACGTGCCAGCATACGCACGTTCTTCACGTTCTCGCTCACATTGAAAGTCTCTTCCGTCTCCGCACCGCCGGGCATGTTCTTTATGCCCACATAGAAGATGGCGAGGTCGGGAATCTTCACGCTCTTGCCCTCCAGCAGGAGCTCCTTGATGCAGCTCACCATGTCAGTGAGGATTCCTTTTATGGCACCCGACGAGAACGGGGTGTTGTGCGCCGCCATGTGGTCGGCAAGCTTGTCCAGCTCCACCATTTCCTCCTTCACGGGATAGGCAAACCACTTGTTGTGCACATTGCTATTCATGTTGTTGACTTTTCTCAGAATGTACTTGATCATAATGCTTATCGTTTTAAAAACATGAAACCATAGGAGCAGGCCTTCGCTCCATACCTCTCTCTGAGGTACATTGCAAAGATACCGCTATCCCGACACTCGCCTCACACTTGCTCACACTTACCCACCGATACGCACCCTTTATGATACCTAAAATTATCGTTGCAATATTTCCGGCTGCAGTTTTTTATTATTAACTTTGCACAAGGCAGGCATCGCCTCGGCAATAAAAAAACAAACAAGCCCGTTTTGTATTGCTCTCGGCTTGCACTGCCTTTGCATACTTTCATGCCACACACCGCACCGGCGGAGGCATGCAAACTAATCGGAAAACTGTTTTTCAACATGAAGCAATACTTGAGTTTACTGGAAAGAATCATAACCGAAGGGGCTGCCGAATCGACTACCACATGGCAGAACAAAGCCACTGGAATAATCGCCAACGACGAAGAGGAAGAAACAATATTCCGCTTCTACGAATGTACCGACGACGACATCGACGGCATGTTGCCATGCTTGACCGACGAGGAATTGAAGCAATACCCCGTCGTGGCATGCGGCATCGTAGGCAAATGGATATATCTAATGGAGCTGGACGACATCAGCGACATCTTCGACACCTACTACGACGACTGTCTGGAGGATTACAAATACGACCACGGAAGCGACCCCGACGCATGGGACAGGGACCTCGCACAGGAGTTCATACTGACCAAACACATCCAGGAGGAAAAGGAGCGCATAAAGCAATCCCAAGAAATCATGCCATACCTCACCGAGGCGGACCGCAAGAAGATACACGCCGTGACGAACAACTACCTGCGATACGCCAGGAGACAACGCCACAAGGCGCTGACGAAGAAATACCCGCGCGACATGGTTCTGCAGAAGACCTTCGCCGACCTGTACCTCCAAGGGGGTGCCCACACCTGCCTGCAGTGGTTCAGATGCGAATACGACCTGCCACCAATGCCAAACAGGCGACTGCCACACACGACGATGAAGGAGACGCTGCACGGAGAGATGCTCACCTACCACCAGCTGGAGGAACCCACAATAGCCAGGGAAGCCCTTGAGGACTTCGACGAAGACCTGCTTCTGTCGTGCGACCAGCCCCTGATGCAGGAGATTGAATCCAACCTGCGCAAACGCTCCTCCGAGGCTGACAGGGAGCGCTATCTGCTGTCGCTGCTCGCTCCGTTCAGAGACTTCGCCAATGCCTTCTGCCCCAAAAGCCGCATACAGGACGCGGAGCGTGAAATACGGCACATAGGCGATGAGCGTGCCCGATGGACTGCCGAACTTGAAAAAGCCGCCGACTCCTCGTCGAAGGAATATGCCGACGCCAAGGAGCAGCTGCACGCATGCGACGAGATGGAGCAACTCCTGCGCAGCGGCATCGACCACTACAACAACGTGGCAGACCGCCTCTACTGGTATGCGCAGCACGGACTGACCCGCAGCTGCACCGAGGAGGAAGACCCCGACATGTGTCTGAACCTGGGCTACTGGCTGGACATGATGCAGCTGTTCGCCAGAAAGCTCGCCTCGCTTGCCCTCTCCTACGGCTTCGACCTGAAGGAGCTGCAGGAGAAGAGCGGCGTGTATCTGCTGCCCAAGGTGATGAATATCGACTATGTGGACTACAGCTACATCACCTCGTTTGAACAGGCAAGGCGCATGCTCGAGGAGATACACAACCGCCATGCCGCGGATGCCCTGCCCGACCCGACCCCTGCAAAAAGAAAAAGCAGGCAAAGACCGACAGACGACAAGACGACAAAGCCCGTGCCGCTCCACACCATGAACTACACCCACAGGGGCAGAGACCGCAACAAGCGTCTGCAGGCAGCCATGGTGCTGCTCGAAAACGAGAAGATGATACAGGTGAGCCGCCCCGACGACTTCTTCGACCTCTTCTCGGGCGAGAAGCGCAAGTGCAACGTCCGCTGGACGGGCACCGCCGTCACTCTCACCTTCATGCTGAAGAGTCTGCTGGAGTCAGCGTTCGTGGAGAAGCAGAGAGGCTGTTCGGTATCGTCGCTCTGCACGGGGCAGTTCGGCACCCAGCCCAACAGCCACTACAGCAAGATGACCGACGAGGACCGCAACGTAATCTCCCTCATCATGTCGCTGCTCGACCCCGACAGGGAACTGCCGAAGAGAAACGATGAGGAGGAAGAGGGAGATAGAGGGGGTCGGTAATTTCCGCAACGAATCCATTTCTTATCCTTACGGCTCACCCAGATACTCCACGATGAGTTTCACCTGTGGTGCGGTGAAGAACTTCTGTGTTGGCTGGTAGTGTGTGTCCAGCAGTCTTCTGCGCAGTTCCGGTATACGGTTTATCCAGCGGCGCAGATGACTGTTGGCAACCCACGGCGTGGAGTTAGGAAAATACAGCAGGGCAAGTTCCGACTTGCCGTATGGTCCCGGATGGAGACCTTGATTCATTTCTTTGTTCATGTTCTTTTTTTTTAAGTTGACGAGTTGACAAGTTGACGAGTAGACAAGGAGATTTGTCTTGTTTTATAGTTGACGAGTTGACAAGTTGACAAGTTGACAAGTTGACAAGTTGACAAGGAGATTTGTCTTGTTTTATAGTTGACGAGTTGACAAGTTGACAAGGAGATTTGTCTTGCTTACGGAATGGCTGATTGACAAGTTGTTACGAGACCTTGATAACACTCTCCGAAGGACTCTCAAGAGACGGACAAACTGGTCCTCCCCGCTTTAGGGGGAGATAGAGGGGGTCGGTAATTTCCAAACAATTTGGGGCGTCATTTTCTTACCTCTCTCCCGTCTCCCCTAAAGGGGAGATGCAGTTTGCTCGCTTGCGGAAAGGACTGATTGACAAGTCATTACAAGACTTATTGACAAGTTGTTACAACGCCTTGACAACACCCTCCAAAGTACTCTCAAGAGGCAAGCTAACCGGTCCTCCCCTTACTCCTTTCTCCCATTAGGAAGCATCCTTACGGAGCATAACCTTACGGTAAAAGCCGTATCGCACGGGCGATATGATGCGGTATACGTTGCAGAACTTGCTGAGCATACGCTCGGCGGAACGCAGCGGTATGTCCACACGCTGAGCCACCGCCTTGAAATCTGAGGTTTTGAATTCCGTCTCGGGCAGACTCCTGTACACTCTCTGCTCCTCTGCCGAGAGACTGACGCCGATTTTGGCAAACGGATTGTCGTTCTCCTTGGCGAGCACGGCATACACACGAGTGGTGTGGTTTACCAGACTGCCCACGATGGTCATGGCGGAACGGAAGTCGCGGTCGTCGCAGACCAGCGCCCTCTCGTCGGGACGGAAGATGCCGCCCTCTTTCTGCGTCACGGGTATCGCCGTCCATTCCGACAGCCGGCGCAGGGCGGTGAGCACCATGGCGTAGCGGAAGCCCTCGAGGGCAAGACGGTAGATGAATGCCGTGATGCCGCTGCCGAGCATGCCGCTCTGCTCGTGGAGCATGGAGCCGAAGGCGGCGAGAAACTGCTGTTGCTGCGCAGAGCTCATGACGAACTGCAGGGGGCTGTTCTTCCTCTCCCTGAGCTCGTGGTAGAGTGGCAGAAAGGCATCGCCCATGCGGCGGTAGGTCTCCTCGAGGGGTTCATCCTTGCGGGCGAACACATCGTGGAAGGTGGCTTTCTCCTCGGGCATCTCGTAGAAGAGTATGCGGCTGCCCAGTCCGTTCTCAAACGACGATGCCGTGAACAGGGCGGAGAGCTGCCCGGGCGTGCAAGTGAGGAATACGGAGAGCTTGGGCTCGTCGATGTCGATATGAATCCTGTCCGTCACGCGGTTCATGGAGATAGGCTCGTGGTGGTGCGCCTTGCGCATGAGGTCGGAATAGTTGCCATAGTCGGAGGCTATCATCGCCGACACGGTGTCAGCCTCGGTCTCGAACATCATGCCCCATCCGCCGTTGGCGTCCATGGCACGGTATACGGCAGACGAGGAGCTGTTGCCCGGCACGAAGGGGTCGCGGTATGGCGGCTCCTTTGGCGCCTCGCCGCGGTCGGCCTTCGCCTTGCCCTTGCCCTGCGCTTCGTATTGCGCCATCTGCTGCTCATACTGCTGCTTCTCGTATTCATACTGCCGTCGCATCTCCTGCTTCACAGGTGCCGCTATGCGCTTGCAGAAGGCAATCTCGCCCTTCGATGAGCCAGCCGCTCCGTATACTATATTATAGAGAGGTGCATATACGCGTCGGGCATCGTATAGCCCATAGATGCCGCAGTGGCAGTCGGCAGTGCCGTTGGCGCCGCCCATCAGTCCGCTGATAATGTTGAGAGCACCGAGCAGCATCTTGTCGCGGTCCACGCTGTTGTCGTGCACCTCGTAAATGGGCGCGAGAAAGGCGGGAAGGTCCTCCAGGGGGAGCTTGTCGGAGAAGGTGTAGCCAGTGACGGAGAGGTGGGGTTCAGAGGGGAAGTACGACAACTCCGCCAACTCCGCCACTCCGCCAAATTCATTAAAACAGCCTAAAACAGTACTATTTTCTATATTTTCATTATTTCCGCCACATGGCGGAGTTGGCGGAGTTGGCGGAGTTGACATACCTGTCCGTCTCTCCTCGTGCAAGTAATTTTCATGATTTGCGAGTTCCACTCCAGCTTCTTTAGCCAGATGGAAGATAGTCTTGATGGTTATTCCCGAGCCGTGGCTTTTCAGGCATGACGAGAATTTCCGGTCCGACTCCTCATACTGGTATCTGCTGTTTTGTCGGCTCAGCATGTGGAACATCTCCCTTCCCTGTTCTCCGAATTCGGATATCAGAGCGAAAGCCACGCTCACCCACTGCTTGTATGTCTCCGTAATGTCGATGTGTCGAGCCGCCAGTTCGTTGACGATGCGCACGGCATCGCTGCGGGTGTCGGATAGAGCGTATGCCACGTCATCAGCAGAAACGCAGTCTACGGTGTCATTAGAAGCACTATCCACGGTGCCATTAGAAACGCAGTCCACGGTATCAGCAGAAACGCAGTCCACGGTGTCAGTCCCCTCGTCAATAGGTTGGCTAACTTTTGAGCCGTCCTCTCCGTTGTCAACAGGGTTGACACTATGGTTGACAGAGTTGACAATAGGGTTGACCGGGTTATTATTGTCACCCTTCTTCAAGTCATCATACTTGTTCAAGTCAAATAAATTTAATTTACTCATAATCAGTTACATTATATTTATTACATTCAACAATTTCTTTAATACTATTATTTATCCCTACAGCCCCAAGAACAAATCCCATCCCTCGTATTCTCCCCTCATGCGCCAGCCGTCAAAAAACTCCAGACGCGACCTCTGATGGTCGCGTCTACCTTAATGTAAGAGCGACGAGGAGGAGCGGTTAACATCCCCTCCTGCTGAGGAGGAGGGGCTTGGGGAGAAGGTGGAGCCCTCTTTAATGGTAAAGAGGGACGGGGTGATTTTAGAAAAGACTCTTTATTTCAAAGAGCGCCGTATTTAAATCTCTTGACAAAGGGTATTTAAAACGCCGCAATATCCTCCCCCACCATCACGTTAGCGTCGAAGCACAGGAAGCACGCCGACACGACGCTGCTCGGTGCCGGGTCGGCAGAGAGTCCGTACTGCCGTTGCAGATAGTTTCTTATTGCCCTGTACCACTGTTCATGGGTGCCGCGCTCGAGGTCCACCTGTGTAATCCATTTCAGTCCGTCGCCCGACGGCGAGGTGAACGCCATGCGCGTCTCGAAGTAGGGGTCAGCCACGAGCAGCAGCTTCACGCGCATCACCTCGTGGCTGTCGCCCAGGTGGTCGAAGTCGAAACAAAGGAGCGAGCTGTGGCTGATGAGTCCCTCGGCACACCGCCGGCTGAAAGTCCCCGAGAAGGTGGCGAAGGGCAGGCGCGAGGCTTTGAAGAGCTTGCGCTCCCGTTCGTCGCCGATGCTGCGCAGCTTGTCGGTAAGCTCCTTCATGCGCATCGTGTTCATCCATCGGTACACGTCGCGGAGCGTCGCCTCGCGGATGTGTGGCACGAGGCCCGACGGTTTGTTTATGCCAGCCCCGAAGAGACTGAAGCGCTCGCCGGGTGCGGCAGGGGCGTTGAGGTCCGGGCTGACGGCAGCGTCCTGTGGGGGTGTGGGTTGGGTTGTCATGATGTTGTTCCTTTCTTTTTGTTGTTTGATGTATGTTGCATGTCACGTTTGGCAAGTCCCCGATTTGCAGGGTCTCCATAAATAGCAGCAAGGGGCGCAATCCTGTCAGAAGACGAATGTCCGTTTCTGACCGCTGACAACTCCCTGTCACTCCCCTCTCCGCCGAACTCCCTGACAGACAGCATATTGCGCAAGGAAAGATTTTTTCATACTTTTTTCTCCCTTCTGACTGCTGTAGGGACAGGGTGGACAGAAGTGGGCATGGGGTTATCACTTTAGTTACCAACTAGGGTGTTCAGTTAGATGTTCCGAAAAACAGATGCTGAAATCACCCGTTAAATT
>ERZ1027266.454-NODE-454-length-28541-cov-7.942709_pt1 | contig 28541 bp, 25 predicted proteins | sample MGYA00519257_ERZ1027266 | MGnify/ENA primary metagenome ERZ1027266 (study PRJEB26926, sample SAMN06164683) | human gut metagenome | biome: ENVO:00009003; feature: ENVO:2100002; material: ENVO:00002003 | host: Homo sapiens | place: USA | collected 2012 ... | reverse complement strand
TCATGAGCGTCTCGTGGGCTCGGAGATGTGTATAAGAGACAGATTCCGGAGACATCCATTTATGTTTATGCCCGGCATGATCGGTATGCACGGAATAAAGAAATACCAAAGTGGGATTACCTTCATTAGCCTTCAGAAAAGAAAATGCCTTTTCATAATTCGGGACATAAGCATCCTGTTCCAAATAGCTGACTTCATCCAAATACTTCTTGTTATACGGATAGAACAGATTTATCCAGTTATAATAAAAAGCCGTCTTCATCTGCGGAACTGCATCCTTAAGGATTTTAAATACCGATGGATAATAACCATCACTGTCCGTATGGATGGCAGGCAGCTTGAATTTGGATATTTCCCAACTGTTGTCAACAACTCCATGCTGTTCCGGACCACTTCCCGTCAAATGGCTTGTCCAATTGGGCAAAGTCACCGAAGGCATAACCACCCGCGTATCAAGCGAAAGGGAACCATCAGCCAGCAAGGCATCCAAATTCGGAGTTCTTGCTTTCAGAAATCCTTCCACACAAATACCATCGAGAGATATCAGGACTACACGCTTGGCTTTCGCTTTGCCAACCCCATCCGTCATAGCAGCAGCAGAAACGGGAAGAGATGCCGAACCTAAAGCCAACGCACCTGCAAGCCCCTGCTTGAAAAATGTTCTTCTTGAATTTTTCATGATAATTTTATTATACGATTTTCCCCTGAAGCAAGTCTGAAATTCTTCAACCGCTTCTCTTTATCTCCAATAACCAACTTGTCCAACTGTAAAGAACCTTTCAGGACTTCGATCGTAGCAGTATCATCTGTAACGGTACAAGTACCCCAGGCATAACCGTTGCTCCAGAAATAACATCCCGGCCGGTCCGTGAAATGCATCCGTCGATCCACTCCTGAATATTGGAAATCGCTCAACGCGATTACTGCTGCCCAACTTGCCATCGAACGGGCATAGTGATGTCCGCACTCCGCCTCGCTGAACGGATTCCGCTTCGCCCCGTCATGACGGTCACGAATCGCACGGATGCAAGTCAAGGCCTCCTTTTCCATACTTTCGTATATCATGCCGACAGCGGCACAATATTCGAAACCGGTCATCACTTCGGCAAAGTAAGGGAAAGGGACTTCCAGTCGTCCTTTCGGCCAGGAGGCCATCAGCAGACCGGACTCATCTCCCATCACATACGAACGCATATTATTAAAGTGACGGCTGAAATCCTTCACATAATTATATTTCATGATACTTCCCAATGTCGTCAAAATAACGGTTTCTTTATCAAAGCCGTCGCGCACTCTGTACATAGTAATTGCCCGCAGAACCAAATTCAACAGCAGTACAAAAATAACCGCCGCTTTTACCGACATCACCAGTGTAAGTACCGGCATAGCCACCAAAGCGAAGCCAAAGCCGGAAACAGTAGAAAAAAACGACGCTGCAAAAATAATCCCGATTGTCAAAATAATAGCAGTACAATCCATTAGCTTCTCCCTTACAAATGAGATATTATAAATTTAATTGTAGCAAGTGCAGAATATGCCGTCAAATTAAATATCATATTAAAGCCAAAAATCCGTGCAAACCAAAGTCAAGCTTCTGTTTACACGGATTTTCTATTTCAGCTTTCTTCTAAAACACAGGGATTAGTCAAAGCGCCTACGGCATCTGCACGACAGCGGTTGCAATGCTGCATCTGCGGCATCCACTGTTTGCAAACCTGGCGCAGCCGCATAATTTCTTCAGCATCAGGCTCCGCAAGATGTGCAAAGCCGGTTCCCTCCACCGGCAGCATCGGTAAAATATTCTGTAGCTTCGCTCCCAGTAAGGCCATACGTCTGGCAATCGCCGGGATTTCCTGTATATTCACGCCGGGTATCGCCACCGTATTTATCTTCACCTTCACGCCGTATTCACCAAGCAGCTGCAATCCTTCTATCTGCCTTTCCAAAAGCAGTGCAGCAGCCTCTTCACCGACATATTTTTTGCCCTCATCATTAATAAAGCTGTAAATATGCGCTCCTGTATTGCTGGTAATTGCATTCACCGTCACCGTAACATAATCAACACCTAAAGCCGCAATTTCCTTGGCATACTTCGGCAGATAAAGACCATTCGTCGACAGGCAAAAGAAAACATCCTTATCAACCTCGCGAATCATGCTCAACGTTCTGCTGACCGCTGCCCAATTGGCCAGCGCATCGCCGGGGCCGGCAATGCCTGCTACCGTCAGCTTAGGCACCTTGGCCTTCATCTGCAGATACCAGTCGACTGCATCCTCCGGCAGCATAACCCGCGCCACGACACCGGGACGGCTTTCATTCACACAGCTGTATTTGCGCAGGCAATAGTTACACTGCATGTTGCATTTGGGTGCGACTGGTAAATGAATGCGGGCATAATCGCTACATTTAGCGGTAAAACAGGGATGTGTTTCAAGCTCACTCATGATTTACCTCACAAATACTTTCACGCAAGCCGGCATATCGGCCATCGGATTTATACTGCTGCTGCAAGGCACCGTTAACAATCTGCTCAATGAGCAAGGCAGCACCACGCGCTCCGACCAGCGTATTATCGGTAAAACACAACCGGTCAAAGGCAGGATAAGCACAGCGCACTAACGGCACCTGATATTTTTCAGCCAAATTCTTTAAGAACGAAGAACCGCAAAACAATACAGGCTTGTGCTTTGCTGCAGCCTCTGCCATTTTATCCAAGCTAAATTCCGCAGTGTCCTCTGCAATAACAACGCGCATGCCCAGTTCTTCGGCAAAAAAGCTCTGCAAGCCTTCTAAATGTGCCTTATCCGTAGCCAAAGCCACAGGCAGTTGATACAAATTCACCAGATAATCCGCACAGCGATAAACGAGCTTTTCAGCCGCTGTTTCCAGTTCGGCAAACTCATCGGAAAAATCAATTTTCAAAGCTTCACCTAACTGACGCAAAAACTTCTGCATGCCTGCCACACCATAAGGATAGGCGCATTTGATATACGGCACGCCAAATTTTTCCTGCATTTTCTTCGCCAACGGCTCGCCATAGCCGAAGCAGATATTCAGCTCTGCCTGCGGCATCGCTGCGATATCCTGCAGGCTGCAATCCTGCAGCGCGCAGTTAACTCTAACCTTGGAACCCAAAAATTTCTTCAGCTCGGCTAAATCATTATCCGCATAAGGATCATCGTTCATTATGCCAAGAATATTTATCGTAGCAGCTTGTTTTTTCTCCGCAGCTCGGAGCAAGGGCAGCAACGCTAAATAAGCTGCTTCTGCACCGCTGTCAATATTTCCTGCATATCCCGGCGCTTTTACATGCAATAATTTTTGCGAGCCTTCGGTAGTAGCCAAAATGCCGTCTACATCATCACCAATCATATTCGGCACACAGCCGCTGACTACAAATACCGCACCGCAATGCGCAAAAATACGCTCTGCCTCTCGCAAAGCCTTGCGCAAGACCTTCTCGCCGCCATTAACAACATCCTCATCATAAATAACATCAGAGGCCTGACGTACATCATAAGGCTTGCCTGCATATCTGAATGTCAGGCTGCCCCACTGACAGCCGACAACGGAATGCTGCAGGATTAAGGCATCCTTAATTCCGCCAAGAGCACGCACAGCACCAAACAACGCACAGCTACTTAATGGTTTCATTATTTTCTCTGCCTCCATACTCTGCTATAAAGCTCGCGTGACGCTTTACTGTCTTTATCAGCCTCGCGCATCGGATAAAATACCGGGTCATAGGCCAGTTTGCTCAGCAACAGACTGCTTCCTGTACGCTGCGGTTGCTGCAGCATCTGCCAAACCTCTTCCATAATATCCACAAAGCCCTGATAATTCCACACCGAACGGTCAAACAAATTATAGAGCACCGGAACATTTAAAGAAGCATAGCGCGGATGACCATTGCAAATAACAAAATCACAGCTCTGCGCAGCTTCACGCAAAGCATCCTCCAAAGGCTCCAATAAAACTTGCGCCTCACAGCCATACTCAGCCTTAGCAAGCTCTATCCTGTCCTTAAATCTCTGCATCATTGCATCATCCAGACCTGTTTCTGCCTGGTAGGAAGGATTCATGATAATACATATCTTCTCAATCGGCAGACCATAATCCTGCTGATAAACACGCAGCGCATCCGGCAAATATGCAATACCATGCGCAATCAGGCAAAATTTGTGCTTGGCAAATTCTGCGCGCAGCTCCTGATAACGGGCGGCAACCCGTTCATATTCTTCCTGCAGCACGCGTTCAACAGCATCCTCACAGCCAAGCATTTTTCCTATTTGCCTGTATAAATCACTGATTCCTTCTATGCCATGCCACTCCTGCATATCGGCAACATGCAGAAACTGCGTGCCAAAGCGTTGCTCCATCGTCAACGCCCACTTCTTGCGACGTACTATATTCAGCGCTGCCCGCGGAGCCTTTTGGATTGTCTGCAAATCTGCGGCAGGCAGATAAGCATTTACGGTAATCCCCATTTTCTGCAGCATCTCGCTCATGCCCTGCAGCTTATCCTCACCATTATAGCCCCAGACAAAGGTTTCGATATTTACGCTCAGCGGCTGTACGCTTTGAGGCTCCATCACCTGCTCAACTAAAGCGTCCATCACCTCTACATAACCGCAGCCCGGATAGACAGCACTGGAAGAAAACTTTTGCTTCTGCTTTTGGCAAGCCTTTTCACGCAAAACCTTGCGGCCGTTGCTCTTGTCCATATGCGAAAAAACCTGTGACGTAATCGGCACAAGCTTTGCTTTAAACTGCGGCTGCAGGCTGCAGGCCAAGCCTGCCAAATCATCATTAATAATATCCGACACCACGGAAGGCAGCAGAAAAATAATCTCCGGCTGCTGCTCACGTTCCACCTTTTGCAGTAAAGCAGTAAGCTTTTGCTCGCCGCCGAAAATTACATCATTGTTGCGCAAATCCGCACATTCCAGCTCATAAACCGGGCTTTGGCCGCTGCGCACATGACAGCGGTAATGAAAGCCGCAGCCGCGCGGACTGTACAAGACCACGGCAGCATTTTTGATTTCGCTGATGCAGGCAAGATTTCCCGACACCTTGCCGTTAACGGCGTAGCGATGCAGATAACTTGAAGGGTTCATGCCCAAAAGCATGTTATCCTGATAATATTGGTTCATAGAGTTTTCCTCTCTTCATAATATATCATTACAATTTTTACTCATCATCTGTTACAAGTTCAATTTTATTGATGGCACCGTAATTTTTTATACGACTGCTGGTCGCAGCAATTGCCATATCGTTGAACAAAGGAACTACCGGCTGCTCTTCAACAGCAATTTCTTGTATTCTATTGAATATCTCGCGTCGTTTCTGCTCGTCCGTAGTATGCTTAACCTCGTTCATCAATTCAACAATTTCATTATTTTCATACGCAACGCTATTGTTCTTGTTTAACGCTCCGTCAGGCATTACAAAGGGATACAAGGCAGTATACGGATCTCCGTTAGCCAAACCCTTTTGCAAACGAACTATATTACACTCTCCTTTCCGTATCATTTTTAATAAGGTTGCATATTCCAATACTCTTATTTTAACATCTAAGCCAATATCTTTCAGCCAATAAGCAATAATTTCTGCTTCTCCTTTTTGCAAAGGCTCCGCTCCGTTAATTCCGTAAACAATCTCTACACGCTTATCTCCAAGCACCTCATGTGCAAGACGTTTCGCTTCTTGCAAGTCATGCCTTACTGGAAACTCTTTATATCCCGGACTGCAATAATTCAAAATGTTAACAGTCGGTATGGCATAGCCCATATATAGAGCATTAACTAAATCCTGCCTATCAATTGCCAGACTTACAGCCTGCCTCATCCTGACATCATTAAAAGGAAATTTAGTACCGTTTAATGCCAGATAGCGTACCATCGTCGATTTATTTTTATAAACAACAAAATTGCTATCCTTTTTCAGTTCTTCCGCTAAAAAAGGCGGTATTGCATTCAAATCGGTTACGCCGTCAATTTCGCCGGATTTTAATGCAGCATAACGTGTATCCGTATTAGGTATTTTGCGCACAATAAATGTTTTTATTTTGCCCTTTACACCCCAATAATTATCATAACGCTCTATCTTAACATGGCTGTTCAGTTTATTTTCTATTATTTTATACGGTCCGGTGCCTATTGCGAAGGTTTTAAAATTACCATCTTCAGCGAAGCATTCCGGAGCATAAATCGGACTGCCGAAATCTGTCATCTTATACAGTTCGTTAATATTTGCTTCTTTAAAGGTCAGTTTAACAGTATACTCATCTAATTTTTCATATTTCAACAGCGAAGGATAAAATGAATCTATATTCAAGCCATAAAAGGTTGAACGCTTAACACCCTTTTTCATCCGGTCAAAATTAGCAATCACCGAATCCGCATTAAATTTTGTTCCGTTATGAAACAGGACATTTTTACGCAGATGAAAAATCCAAATTTTACCATTGTCCTGCATCTCCCAGCTTTGCGCCAGACAAGGTGCAGGCTTATTATCCTTATCCTTAGTAATCAAAGGTTCCCAAACACCTAATGAGCTGCTGCAATAATAGGCATCCTTATTACCGGGAGCAAGCTGACGATAGCCTGCAAGAATCACTGTATCATTATCTTTATTTATAGCAGATTCCTTAATATCTTCCTGCTTGCCGCAACCGCTCGCAAGAACGAGTAATATAAGAGCAATAATACAATATATTTTTTTCATAACACTATCCAAACATATAAATATCCAAACATATAAATTAAAGAAAGAGGGCAGTAAAACCGCCCTCTTAAACATCATAAATTAAAGGTCAAATTGAGCTGACAGCATGAAGGTTCTGGGACTGGACAAATGCAAGCCGGAACCATAAGCAATCCAATAATCTTTACCGGTCAGATTATAACACATTGCACTCAATTTTACAGGCATTTTGTTAATCTGTGTTTTGTAATTAATGCCTGCATCAAAAGTAGTATAAGAAGGAACTTCCCATTCAATCGCATTACTTGCGGGGAAAATAGGAGTAGGACCAACATATACGGCTCTTGCCAAAATTGACAAATTATTATTCGGTTTATATTGCAAGCCGGCAACAGCATTAAATCTCGGAATACCGCCTACTCTGTAGCCATCATAGGTTCCTTTATTGGTTCTTACTCTTTCTGTATCAAGATACATTAAACCGCCAAAAGCATCCCACTTATCTGCAATCGCTCCATTGACAGACAGCTCAATACCCTTGTACTCATTTTCGCCGTCATTGGTAACCCAATACTAATCAGGCTTTTTATCGTCGTATACGTTTAAGGTAGAGGACTCTCTGTTTTTAAACAGGGCCAGTGTAGCTAAGAAGTTCTTATTGCTGTATTTAACGCCGATTTCGTCCATTTTGGTTTTAGACGGGTCTAAGATTTCATCTGCGTTATAAGCGTTTGCACCGCTTACTCTGCTGCCTGCATCAAAGAATTCGGAATGGCTGCCATAAATGGATACTTCATCGGTAGGCTGGTAAACAAAGCCGTAAGCAGGACAAACAGCGCTGGATTTAACACTTGCAGTCTTACCGGATTTACTCGGATCCGGATAGGTCACAGCATTTGATTCATGCTTATGCACGCCTAACATCATCTGTGCCTTACCTAATTTCATAGTATCTAACAAAGAAACACCCCAAAAGGTTCTTGTACTGTTATGGAAATTACTGAAGGTAGGAATATTTACGCTCTCATTAGGATTAACGCCACCTGCCAAGGTACCGCCTAAGCCTTTGAAGTTAGTCAGGCCATAACCGCCGACAACACCGGTCCAGGACTTAGACCAGGATTTGTCAACTGCCAAAACCACATCATGTTCAACCTCACCGGTTTTAAAAGTGTTCTCGATACCGGTCTGTACATAATATTTATGTACAGGAGTTCTTCTGGTAAAATATTTGCCTGCATAATTGCCTGCATCATCAAGAATAGTCAAACGGCTGCTTTGACCGGTAATATTTTTACGTAAATTGCTTCTTGTCCAACCGCCGTTAAAGAAGGCCTTAGTTCCGTGACCAATTGCCTGCTCATGGTTCAGTACCATCAATGCGCCTTCAGAGGCTTTGGTCATGCCGGGGAAGCTGTAATTGTTTTTGGAATTCGGAGCAGAGGGAACATGAGTCAAAAGACCTTTTTTTACATTATTAGCATCAAAGCCAAACCATCTCATACCATCATCAACTTCATAATATTGATAACCGACAAGCAAATTAGATTTGCTGTTAGCATCCTGATGATCGATGTTGGCAAAAATGCTGGAAGACTCTTTGCTGGCTTTATAATGACCGGGGTTACCATTTAAGATCTCTGTATTTACTCTAACGCCCCATTCGTCATTCTTACCAAATCTTTTGCCGATATCCAGATATTCACCTAAGCCGCTTTCACCGGAGAATACTTGTTTATATCTGAGCACGGGCTTATCAAGTGCTTTTTTTGTATCGACGTTTACTACTGCAGCAACACCGGTGCCTTCACCTGTGGGGAAAGAGCCGGAAATAGCTTTATTCGGACCTTCTGTAACCTGAATACTCTCAGCCATAAAAGTCGGAACTAAAAACTGACCTAACATACCGGGAACACCATTCAGATAGAAGAAGGAACCATTGGTAGATTTACCTCTTACAGAAAAATCGCCATGCAGCATGGTGCCTGTCTGACGCACGGAAGGAATATTTACCAAAATGTTATCCAAAGGCTGGTTCATACCGCCAAAGGTTTCTATAGCATTAGCTGTAATGTTAGTTTGAGAAAAAGGTACATCCATTACATTTTTATTGCCAATAATACCGACATTACCGGTTTTGGTAACCATACCACCCGGCAGTACATCTGCACTTCCCTCAACAATAACCTCTTCAAGATTACCATGCATAGTTTCCGCACTTGCACCCATCACAAAGCCTACGCTTGCTACTGCGCACAGTACTGACATTACCAATGCTTTTTTCTTTTTCGTCATACTTATACACCTCATCAAAAAATTTATTTTTAACCTTCGCTGCCGAGCTGTCCTAGTTTCGCATGCAACAACGGTTAAAAGCCATATATTACAGGTTATTCGTTTTCCGGCAAGAAAAAACGCCTTCCTGCAAAATTACAGAAAGACGCACTCATCCACTAGTAGTCTCCCGTCACTCGCAGTACACTCCCGTTAACTTCTTCAGGCAATTCTTCTGGCTCAGTTTCCTCGCAAGCCTCGCCTTCCCGGTTTCCCAGTGACATAATTAAGGCTTGCTCCACTTTACAGCTGCGTGACAGCGCAGGTTTCACACCTGCTTACTTATTAAGTCTTTCGACACCTGATAGTTCAAGCATTTTTGTTTTTAATGTTATATTTGTTACATTTTATTTGTCAGAATTATAACACATCTTTGGTTTTCTGTCAATAAAACAGCCAGTTAAGGGAAATCAAGAACACCGGAAAATTCAAAGTAAAACCTTGAAGCCTCCGGTGTTATGTGTTTCAAGAATACATTTATCTAATCGTGATTTGTATAATTTTTATTAGATTAACTACTTTAATTGCCCTTGCTCTATATGCAAGACTCTGTCGCAAAGCCATTCCGCCAACTGTTTATCATGCGTAATAAACAAATAAGCCAGCTGCTTTTCCTCGCGAATATCTCGCAGCAAATGTAAAATCTGCGCCTGTACGGAAATATCCAGCATAGATGTCGGTTCATCCAAAATAAGCAGCTTGGGCTCTAACAGCAATGCTCTTACCAAGCAGATACGCTGAATTTCGCCGCCACTCACCTGATGCGGATAACGCTGCAAAAGCTCAATGTTCAGCTTTACTAAATCAAGCATCTCTTTGATTTTTTCTTCATCATAAGGCAGATTAAAAACAGTAAATGCTTCCCGCAGACTAGAACCTAAGGTCTGACGCGGATCAAGAAAGCTTTCTGGACGCTGTGAAATAAACTGCACATTGCGTCTGAAAGAACTTAAATCTTTGCCAGTAGCATTCGTAATATCTCGTCCCTGAAAATAAATTTTGCCGCAATCACATGGCAGCAGGCGCAGTAAAATACGCGCCAGCGTGCTTTTGCCGCTGCCACTGCCACCCATCAGCGCCACTGCTTCACCAGCCTTAATCTCCAGTGAAACATTATGCAGAAGCTCAAAGGTTTTGCCACTGCTGCGGTCAACAAAGCTTTTAGAAATATTTTCAGCCTTCAGCATACAAAAAGCACCTCACTTCCGCATTTCCTACCTGCTGCATAGCAGGCTTTTCTTCCTTGCAACGCGTTGTGCAATAAGGGCAGCGTGCCGCAAACTTACAGCCGGTAAAGCTTTCTCCCGGCACAGGTGCCTTTCCCGGAATGACCTGCAGACCATTCTTTGGCAAAGCCTTCAAAAATCCTTTGGTATACGGATGCAGCGGTTTATGCCAAATATCCGCATTATGCTCCAAAACCTGTCCTGCATACATCACCAGCACATCATCACACACCTCTTGGGCCAAAGCAATATCATGCGTAATAATCAGCATGCTTAAATGCAAATCCTGCTTGATTGTCAGCAAATTTTTGCGTACAACGGCGCCAACCTGTTCATCAAGGCCTTTGGTAGGTTCATCCGCCAAAATCCATTCAGGCTTACTGCTGACAGCCATAGCACACAATACACGTTGCAGCATGCCACCGGAAAGCTCATGCGGATATGCAGCCAAAACACGGTCAGCCTCCTGCAAGCCAAATAAATGCAGACACTGCTTTTTATAGCTATTGTCACTATCTGCAATGTTATGAACAGCCAAAATATCCTGCATCTGCTTGCCTATTTTGCGTACAGGATTCAGGGACTCACTGGGATTTTGCGGAATAATACCAAAAGCAGATAATATTTTTTCCACCTGCTCGCCATTATAAAGCACTCTGCCCTTTTTAATAACTCCAGATGGCAATATGTTTAAGATTGCCTGCCCCAGTACAGATTTACCGCAACCGCTTTCTCCGATAATCGCAGTAAAATTACCTCCGGGCAAGTTCAGGCTTACATCGTCTACAGCATAGAATACGCCTTGCGGCAGCTTAAAGCCTACAGATACATTTTCTAACACCAGATTTTTTACCATTTGCGTACCTCATCAAGCTGATTGTCTAAGCTGTCACGCAGATGCTCTCCGATGATATTCAGAGAATAAATCAGCAAAAATACAAATAGACCGGGAATTATAATCAAATGCGGTGAGCTGCGATAATACATAATAGCATCGTTAATCATTACACTCCAGTCAGGAGTCGGCGGCTGTACACCTAAGCCCAAAAAGCTCAGGCCGGCAATCGCCAGTATGCCTCGGCCAAGGCGAATGGTTACCAGCACAAGCAGCTTGTTTGCAATGTTGGGCAGTAAATGACGGACAATAATTCGCCAATCACTGCAGCCAAGACAACGCAGCCCTTCAATGAAAGGCTCTCCCATCAGCTGCAGCACCTCCGCACGCACAATACGCGAAAAGCCGGCCCAGGATGTCACAACCAAAGCCAAAACCAGACTATAAATGCTGGGACCGAGAATACCAGCCAAGGCTATCATAAAACAGCTTCCCGGTATACCTTGGAAAATATTGCTCAAAACGGTAAAGAACATGTCTAATTTACCGCCGTAAAAGCCACACAAAAGGCCTACTCCAACACCCAAAACAAGTGCTAAAACAGACGAAATCAAGGTCAAAAGCATAGATGCCCTGCCACCGTAAAGAATACGGCTGAACATGTCACGCCCTAAAGCATCTGTACCAAAAAAATGCTGCCAACAGGGACTTTGCAAACGATTAGCCATATCCGGCTCAAAGGGATTATGCGTTGCCAGAAGCGGAGCCAAAATACTGCCGAGAATGATAAACGCAAGTACAAATATCGCAAAATTAAGCTGTATTTTTTTATTCATGTACTTCAGCGCCTCCTCTCAGCTTCGGATTCAGATAAAACATCAGCAAATCAACCGCTAAGGTTATCAATACCAAAAGCCAGCCGGTAAAAAGCACATAGGCCTGCAATACAGGGTAATCGCGGAAGCGAATCGCTTCCAAGGCCATGCTGCTGATGCCCGGCAAAGCAAAAATACTTTCCGCAATAACCGAACCGCCCAAAATGCCTGCCAGATAATTACCCAGCAAAGCAATTACAGGCAGCATAGCATTAGGAAACGCATAGCAAAAAAGCAGCTTTATTTTGCTGATTCCGCGTACACGCGCTACGAGAAAATACTGCGAAGCAAATTCCGTCAACAGCGAGCTGCGCATATAGCGGCACACTGTTGCTGAGGTAGAGAAGGAAACCGCCAACGCCGGCATAATAAAGTAACGCAGGCTTTCACTGCCGCTTGTCGGCAGCAGACGCAGCGTTTCGCTGAACAATAAAATCATCAGCAACGCCAGCCAAAAGCCGGGTACAGCTAAAAGTATATTAGTCAAAAACTGTACCGCATCATCCAGCCAGCTGTTTTTGTAAACAGCGCATAAAGTGCCCAATGCAATGCCAACAACCGCAGCAATGGCCAAAGCCAGCAGCGCCAGCTCCGCCGTCACCGGCAGGCGCAGCAAAAGCTCATGCAAAATATCCTTGCCGCTAATGTAGCTGCTGCCGAAATTACCATGCAGCACCTGCACAAACCAGCTGAAATACTGCACATATATAGGTCTGTTCAAGCCAAGCTCTTCACGCATCGCTGCTATCTGCGCATCCGTAGGTGCATCCAGACCATCCTGATTCAAGGCAAACTCCGCCGGATCACCTGGTGATAACAACCCCAGAATGAACGCTAAAAGGCTAATACCGACCATTACAGGTATGGCCAATAAAATTCGTCGATAACAATATCTAATCATAATTCTCCGCCAATTCTACCTTACTCAAATCTACACCGTAGATTAATGGTTTATAATTTTTTAAACGCTTATTGTAGGCAACGATGTTCATATCGTTGAAAAGCGCCACTAACGGTTCCTCTTCCACAGCTATTTCCTGCACCCGATCAAAAATCCGTTGACGCTCTTTTTCATCAACTGTATGTTTTACCTCTTGCATCAATCCCTGCAATTCTTTATTCTGGTAGCCTGTGTGACTGCTTATATAAATAGAACCTGTCGGCATCAGAAAGCTGTTAAGTACCTCGTATGGATCTCCGTTTGCCAGTCCCTTTTGCAGACGTGCGATATCATAATCGCCCTTGCGCAGCATTTTCGCTCTTGTAGCATACTCCAAAGACTGAATATGGACATTCAATCCTATTTTACCCAGCCAATAAGCAATCAGCTCAGCCTCGCCCTTCTGCAAAGGCTCCGCACCGTTTATGCAATAGGTAACATCACAGCGCTTATCCCCTAATACTTCATGTGCCAGCTGCTTAGCTTTTGCTAAATTATGCTCCAAGGGAAATTCTTTATAACCTGGGCTGGTGTAATTCAATACATTCATTGTCGGCTCTGCATAACCCATATATAATGCGTCGACAAGATTTTTGCGGTCAATAGCCAGGCTTACGGCCTGACGCATGCGCACATCGTTAAAGGGAAAACGACCGTTATTTAAAGCCAGATAGCGTATCATTGTCGATTTATTGCTTGCCACAGCAAAGCGCTTATCTTGCTTGATTTCGTCAGCTAAAAACGGCGGTATTGCATTTAAATCTAATACTCCGTCAATTTCACCGGATTTAAGTGCTGCATAGCGTGTATCCGTATTGGGAATATTGCGCACGACAAAATTTTTTATTTTGCCTTTTTCACCCCAATAATTATCATTGCACTTTAAAACGACATACTTATTCATGACGTTCTTGGTAATTTTATACGGACCTGTACCTATAGCTATGTCCTTAAAATCACCATTGGCATCAAAGCATTCAGGGGCAAACATCGGACTTCCGAAATCCGTCATTTTATATAATTGGTTAATATTCGGTTCTTTAAATACCAATCTGACAGTATATTCGTCCAGTTTTTCATAGCTGATTAAAGACGGATAATATAAGGCTAATGATAAGCTGTAAAAATTAGAACGCTTCAAGCCCTTTTTCATTCTGTCGAAATTAGCAATTACAGAATCAGCATTAAACTGTGTTCCATTTTGAAAATATACATTTCTTCTTAAACGAAATATCCATACTTTGCCATCATCCTGCATTTCCCAGCTTTCAGCCAGACAAGGTGCAGGTAAGCCTGCTTCGTCCCTTGTTATCAGCGGTTCCCATACTCCGAGTATCTTACTGCAATAATAGGCATCCTTATTACCGGGAGCAAGATGCCTGTAGGCAGCCAGGGTAACAATATTTTTGTTTTTATTATCTATGTGATTTTGTGATTCTTCCTGCTTGGCACAGCCGACACACAATAAAAGCATCAGCAGCAGAAAAAAGCTCAATATTTTTCTCATATTCGCATACCATTATACATCTTATTTATATAGAATAAAAGAGGGCAGAAAAACCGCCCTCTTTAAATTTTATTTTATTACAGACTAAATTCAGCAGACAAGAAGAAGGTTCTCGGAGTAGACAGGTAAACCTGATCACCGCGAGCAACAGTCCAATAATCCTTATCAAACAGATTGTAGCACATTGCACTGAATTTTACAGGAACGCTGTTCAGTTTAGTATTATAGGTTACACCTAAATCATAAACCATATAAGCCGGTGCTTCCAAATGCTTGCTGTCTTTAGTAACAGTGCTGGAATTATAGTTTACAGTGTAGAACGGAGTGGTGCCGGTATAGGTTGCACGGCCGATTACGCTAAAGCTATCGTCTGCTTTATATTCCAAAGCTGCAGATGCACTCCATGCGCCCTGACCGGATTCGCGTACACCGTTTTTGTACTCATTACCTTTACCCATGTTCTTATATTTAGCATCCAGATAAGCAAGGCCAACCATACCATACCATTTATCTGCTAATTTACCGTTAACAGATAATTCAAGACCTTTGTGGTTAACTTTACCATCTTGTACAAGGAAAGGTTTAGCGTAGCCTGCTACATCCTTGCTCACATTATTGGCCTGGTCAATATCAAAGTATGCCAAGGTATACATAGCACCTTTATTCTGATATTTTACGCCAACCTCATTTTGTTTAACCTTAGTCGGCGGTAATACTTCACCGGAATTCTGGTAGCTAGTACCGGCACTTGCGCCAATATCAAAGTTTTCTGCATGGTTGCTATAGAACATTACATGCTCATCAGGTGCATAGCTCAAGGAATAAGTCGGGCAGGTTGCATCTGACTTAATTTCTTTACCCCAGGATTTGCTGCTTGCATTCCATGATTTTGCCGTAGCAGCATGTTTGTGAATGCCAATCATAGCATCCCATTTTCCGAAGCTGATGCTATCCAGCAAAGAAACGCCCCAGATAGAAGTTTTGTTATTAGGTCTTGTAGTATAACCAATATATCTTGCATCAACATCCTGGAAGGAAGTTCCTGTGAAAATGTTGGAGCTGCCAACCAAAGTGGTGCCGGGTACAGTTGTAGAACCATTACGGTTTCTCCACGCTTTATCAGCAGACAGCATCACCTCATGCTTCAGCGCACCGGTTTCGAATTTATTCTTAGTGCCTAATTGAGCATAGTAAGAGCGTTGCGGAGTTGCACTATTAGTCTGCAGGAAGTCATAATTACCTGCATCATCTTTAATCCAATAGGAGCTCATGTTAGGAGATACGTTTTGATTCAGTTTTTGTCTGCTGTAGCCAAAGTTAGCAAACAAAGTCCAATTATCATTCATGTATTGCTCATGATTCAAGGTTGCAAACCAGCCATAGCCTGCCTTCCAGGTACCTGCAGCAGCATAGTTTTTACCTCCGTCCGGAGCACTCGGAAGATGAGTTACACCGGGAATGGTTTGTTTAATGCTGTTACCGTTAGCATCCTTTACAGTTGCTGTTCCGGGATTTGCCAATTTAAACCAGCGAATACCATTGTAAATGTCCAGATCTCTATAGTTTGCAAAGAAATTAGTGCTGCTGTGTTTATCTTTATGGTCAACATTTACAGCAATACCCTTCGCTTTCATATCTGCATCATTAACGGCTGTTTCACCGTTCAGCAGTTCTGTATTCAGGCGCACACCCCATTCACGTTTTTGGCCGAGACGTTGGCTGATATCCAGGTATTCACCAAAGGAGCCTTTGCCGGAGAAGGTTTGTTTATACTTAACAAAGTCAGTATCACCGGCACGTTTTGTTCTGGCATTGATAATACCGCCTGCAGTATTGGATTCATATTGAACACCACTGGCACCTAACATAGAGTTAGGACCGGAAACAACATCAATGCCCTCCATAGCAAACATCGGAAGATTGAACTGAGTCATAACACCGTGCACACCATTTACATACATTGCAGTACCATTCGTACGGAAACCGCGCACAGAAAAGTCACCATGCAGAACACTGCCTGACGCTCTCACAGAAGAAACGCCGACTAAAGCCTTATCCAACGGCTCATTAGGTCCGAGGAATAAATCCATAGTTTTTTGCGCTACATTGGTTACGCTAAAAGGAGTTTTCATAACATCCTTGTCGCCCAATAAGCCTACAGAACCTTTAGCGTTGACCATTTCACCCGGCATTTTGTCGCGAGAACCTTCAACAACAATTTCATCCAGATTGCCATGCACTACATTTTCTGCACTTGCGCTCATAACAAAGCCTACGCTTGCAATAGCGCACAGCACTGACATAACCAGTGCTTTTTTGTTTCTTAACATACTCATCCACCTCATTAAAAATTTATTTTTTAACCTTTGCCGCCGAGCTGTCCGAGTTTCGCGTGCGGCTCCGGCTAAAAGCATATTTTTTGAGAACGTTTCATATTCCGGCAAGAAAAAAACACCCTTCTGCTCACTGACAGAAAGGCGCACTTGTCCTTTACCATTCTCCTGTCACTCGCAGCATACTTTGGTCTTTACTTTCTCAGGCAATTCTTCTGGCTCAGTTTCCTCGCAAGCCTCGCCTTCCCGGTTTCCCAGTGGCATAATTAAGGCTTGCTCCACTTTACAGCTGCGTGACAGCGCAGGCTTCGCACCTGCTTACTTATTAAGTCTTTCGACACCCGATAGGTCTATAATATTCATTTGTTCATTATTGCAATCTACTTTTTCACGCAGAATTATAGCATAACGCACATACTACGTCAAGTAACATGAAATTGCATTAGCAATCAACAACAACTGATATATATCGCTGTTATGTTAGAACAGTTTACATATTATCATTACCTATAATATTAGTTTAATTAGTTTGCCAAAGTAAGTATATAGAATATTTTACTACTCTAAAAATAAATAACTCTGAGAAGTCAAAGTAAAACTTCGGTTTCTCAGAGTTTTTATGATTTTTCTATCCTACACACCTACACCAGCTCATCCAAGGAAACTAACTTTATTTCCTTTTCTGCCGCATAAGCAACCGCTTGCTCTGTATAACCGGCTTTGGAAAAGAAATAATAATATAAACTCTTATCCTGCGCTACTTTTTTTGCTAAGAAATGCTTAAGATCCTTTACATCCACCGGTCTGTGCTTATATTTACACTCACCCAAAAGTATTTGCGTTTGCCTGTAATCAACTGCCATAATATCTATTTCATCAGTCTTGTTCCACCAACGGCCAATCTTCGTAAAATAAAACGGTAAACCGTGTTTTCTATTCTGTTTACGCAAATATTGCTGGCAAACATCTTCAAATACATAAGATGTAAAGCGCTCCAGCTCAGGCTTGACAACATATTGATAAATTCCTTCCGCATCGCCTGATTCCAACTCAGATAAATTAGGAAAAACAAAGGCATACCAAAAACCGAAGAAATTGTCGGTAACCTTGTATAAGCCTCTCTGTGTATTAGCTTGCTCCTTAATATTAGCATCCACAGAAAACTCTCTGCACAAAATTCCCAATTCCAAAAGATTTTTCAAATATACGCTCAGCTTGCTTTTATCAATCTGAGTTTTTTGATAAATATCATTTAATTGGGTATTGCCTAAAGCAACTGCTTCAATTACTGCATTATAAACACTTGTCTCACGCAGCTCCTGACGCATAAGAAACTCTACTTCGCTGTAAAGCACACTGCCTCTGCTTAAAATACTGCGCACAATATTTTCATCGAGAGAGTATTTATCGGAAAACTGCTTTAAATAATGCGGAATACCGCCCAAAATTGCATAGGCAGTAATCTTATCCTCAATGCTGTAATTAGGAAAAAACTGTTGAGCAGAATAGAAATCCATTGCCTGCATTTTTAAAATTCCTGTAGCACGTCCATAAAGCGGATTTTTCTCTGCTAAAACTTCTTTTTCTATAAATGACATTGCACTGCCACATAAAATCAGCATTACATTAGACTGCTTTAAAACCTCATCCCACAGCTTTTGCAAAATAGAGGGGATAGCGTTATTCCCCTTAACCATATAAGGGAATTCATCAATAACTACAACTATTTTTTTATCTTTTGCCAGCTCCGTTATACTGAGCAAGGCCTGCTCCCAATCACTGAAGCGTGTAATATATTTTGCCGCCTGATGATTCTTTTCTAATAATCGCTGACTAAACGCTTCAAGCTGTTTTTCATCAATAATTTCTGTGCAAGTATAAAAAATATGCTCTTTATCTTGACAAAATTGACGCAGCAGCTCTGTTTTGCCTACACGCCTTCTGCCGTAAAGCACTACAAGCTGACCGTCTGCACTATTATATCTGTCCTCTAAAAAATTAAGTTCTTCCTCGCGACCGATGAACATTTTACTCACCTCATTTATCTAATCATGATTTGTATAATCTGGATTAGATAAATTATATACCATTATAAGGAAGGCTGCAAGAGATAGGCGGATGAATGAGAAAAACTCTGGAAAAACTAAAGATATGCTTTGAATTACCAAATCATTTTATGTCTTTTCCATTAATTTCTACATAAAGAAATGCCTCGCTTTTATTTCTCTGCTACCTTAAGCCACTCAATGTTACATTCTAAACACTTTCAGCTAATTATATTTCTCCAGCCTCTTGCAATTTATATATTGATAATATATACTATAAACTAACACAGTTCAGCTTGTAATATTTTACAACTAACTTCGGCAGTTGCTGCTGCCAAAAAATTTTATGATGAGTATTTTTAGGAGGCAATTCATGGAAGCAATTCAACAAACAATCATGTATTTTCACAAAGGCGGTCTCGTTATGTGGCCGCTGCTTTTCTGCTCAATCGCAGTAATCGCAATCGCTATTGAGCGTTTTCTGTTCTACAAAACAGAAGACAGCGGTCAGGTATTCGCTGCCAACTACTGTTCCCTGTTGCGTGAGGATAACAAAGCAGAAGCCTTTAAGCTGGCAGAAGAAAGCAAGGGTGAATGCGCTAAAATCGTTGCTGACGCAGCTAAAATCACCGAAGGCAGAGAACAACAAAAAGCATTTTTGGAAAGCCAAGCCGGCATTTTCATTGCTAAACTGAAAAACAAGCTTGATTACCTTGCTATTATCGTTACCATGTCCCCGCTGCTGGGCCTGCTCGGTACCATCGTTGGTATGATCGGCGCCTTCAGTATCTTCAATCTGGAATCCGGCGCTCCTATCGCTATTACCGGCGGTATCGGTGAAGCACTTATCGCTACTGCTACCGGTCTTTGTGTAGCTATTCTTTCCTTGTGTGCACACTCCTATTTTGCCCATCGTATGGATAATATGATTACCGACATGGAGCAATGCTTCAGTGCTCTTCTCGAAGCAGAAACAAGGAGTGGTAAATAATGCAGCTGCGCAATGTACGTGACAGAAAAACACCGGAGCTTATTATTATCCCTATGATCGATATCATGTTCTTCCTGCTGGTATTCTTCATGCTCAGCACCATGTACATGATCGACCTGAAAACAATTCCCGTAAAACTGCCGCAGGCAGCACATGCTGCTACAGATACAACAACAACCTTCGCTGTATCCCTGAAAAATGACGGCTCTCTTTATCTTGGCGATGCGCCGACAGATATCCAATCTTTAATAACCCAATCCTCAATCGAGCAAAAAAATAATCCTCGTTTTGCTATTGTTATCAGAGCAGACAAGGATGTTGATTACGGTCGTGTTATTGAACTTATTGATAAACTTAAAGGCGCAGGTATTACCCGCTTTGGTTTGGCAACGGATGGAGCTGGTAAATAATGAATTCTGGTCAACGCAGTAGAATCGGCTTTATCGGTTCTATCGTAACACATATTTTTATCTTACTTTTCGTAAGCTTCGTCGGACTGTTTAATTTATCGCATCCGCCTGCTAACGATATCGTAGAGGTATCACTGTTTGGCGGTGGCGGCGGTGGCGGCAATGATACCGACATTGAAGACAGTAATGCAAACGACGAAGAAAACTCTACTGAAGAAGATGTGCAGGAAGAGCCTACACCGGATCCAGAGGCTATCTGGAAAAACGATGACAACAAGCCTCAACCTGTACATAAAAAATCTGCTGTGAAAAAGGTTGCCCGTAAGGGCAGTGGCACCGGTCAGGGAAGCGGCCACGGCAGCGGTGTCGGTCCCGGTACTGGCTCCGGCAGCGGCGGCGGTAACGGCAGCGGCCACGGCACAGGCAATGGCAGCGGTTACGGTTCCGGCAACGGTACCGGTGCTGTAGCTGTTATGCCGCGTATTATCCGCAAGATTGATCCTGTATACCCTGCTGCAGAACGCAATGCAGGCATCACCGGTTCAGGCGTTGTACGTCTTCTGGTCAACACCAACGGTACTGTTGATGAGGTTACCCTCGTAAGCTCCAGCGGTAACGCTAACCTCGACCAGGCAGGTATCAATGCCGCTTATAAATGGCGCTTCACCAGCGCTGTCGGTACTAACGGCCAAAAGGTTCGCTGCTATTTGCGCTTACCTTTCACCTTCAGACTGAGATAATTAAAACCTGTTAGCTGAAAAATTCAGCTAACAGGTTTTTTTGTGCTTCAAATATTAAATTTACTTTTCTTGCTGACCTTCCGTCAGATAGGTCCAGCCGTTCTCCTGACGCACCTTGCCCTCTTTCATCAGATGGCCCAACGCACGCTTGAAAGCAGCCTTGCTGATACCAAACTTCTGCTTGATAATCTCCAGCGGCGTAGAATCGCAGTAAGGCATGCTGCCATTGCGCTTCACCAGGAAATCATAGATATCCTGAGCATCCGCAACAAGTGCATTCTCCTTCTGCTGACGCATAGAAACGTTAATACGTCCATCCTCGCGCAGATAGGTTACACGGCAGGTAACCTCCTGACCGAAGTCAAGTCTGCCACCGGGCACTTCACTGCGATGCAGGAAAGCAATAAAACGTTGGTTGGTAAAGAGGAAGAAGCCTTCCGGCAGAATGTTGTAAATCGTACCGGTAACCTTATCACCGATTTTCAAGCCTTCTGCAGGCTTAGAGGCTTTCACCATATCCTCTTCTACACGCATCGTCACAGCCTGACGACCGCTCTTATCGCGATACAGTCTTACCCACACGAGCTGACCGGGGTTTACATGGCCGCGCATCTGGCTATAGGGCAGGAAAACGCCACGCTCTGCACCGATATCAACGAAGCCGCCGTCACGGGTAACGCTCAGCACACGTACATAACCTAATTGGCCTTCACGCATCTTCGGCAGCTTCATGCTGGCAGTCAGACGCTTGCTGGGATCAAGATAAAGATATACCTTTACCTCGTCACCAATATTAACCTCAGAGGTCTGCTGCAGCTTATGCAGCATGATATCGTCAGAGGTATTACCGGTGCCTGCGTCAAGAAATGCGGCATTTTCATTCGCACGCACAACCTTTAAACTGACTACATCACCGGGACGGTATTTCGTATTGTTCGTAACAACAGGAGCCTTTTTAGCTCTGCTGAATTTTTTATTATCAATCATCCGTATTCTCCACAAAGCTTTCAGACGGAGCATCTGCCCACAGCTGCTCTAAATTATAAAAATCGCGTTCTTCCTCCAGGAAAACGTGAGCAACAACATCACCGTAATCCAACAGTACCCAACGTGCGTCGGCATAGCCTTCCTTGTGAGTAGGATGCACGCCTGCTTCTGCCAGCTTATCTTCGATATTATCAGCAATTGCCTTAACCAGAGTGCTGTTGCCGGCACTACAGATAACATAAAAATCGGTAACGGGAGATAAGCCCTCCATATTTAATAAAAGTATATCCTTTGCTTTTTTGTCATTGGCCGCAGCCGCAATTTTTTGTGCAATGTCTTTAGTTTCCATTAAACATCCTCCTTAATTATTGCTTGCCTTTTCAGCAAGCTTTGCTTCTTTTTCCAATTCATCTCTATCCTTAGGCTGCAGATGCTCCTTCGGCTCTTCTTCTGCTTCTGTTGCGGTATCTTCCTCATCTTTAAGATAAGGTATCCCCAGCTCATCCAAGGATTTGTTTACGTCAGCCTGCTCGGCATTCCAATAGCTTACACCGGAGCTATCATCAAATTTGCCATAAAGCATACAGCTGCGCAGCTTATCATCACCAAACAGTTTAAAGCTGTTGGCAGCCTTAAGCATCGTCAAGGTATTAAGATCTGTTTCTACATATTTGTCCAGCGTTGCCAGCAGATTGCTTATTTTAGCTACATTTTGCACGGAAAACATCTGCTCAGCCGCTGCCTTCAGGAATTTCTGCTGTCTTTGCACGCGTCCGATATCACCAAGCTCATCCTTGCGGAAACGCACATATTTACCGGCAGTTTCACCATCCATATGCTGATAGCCATGCTTGATATCAATAACCAAATCAGCATATGGATCCTCGTAATACATATCCTTGTCTACGTAAATATCTACGCCGCCGATTAAATTTACGACATCAATAAAGCCGCGCCAGTTTGCCAACGCATAATAATGGATAGGTACACGCAGCAGATTAGCAACAGTCTGCTTTGCCATCACTGCTCCGCCATAGGCATAGGCTGCATTAATCTTCTCCGGATCCTTGTGTCCCGGAAGTATTACCTTCGTATCACGCGGAATAGATAAAACCGCTACCTTATTATTCTGCGGATCAAAGCTCAGCAGAATAATCGCATCTGTACGCTTAGGCTCGCTTTCCGCTGCTTCGCTGTCACCATCATCAATTCCCAGCAGCAGAACGTTGATGCGTTCATTGAGCTTCTGGTCATCACGTATTTTATCATCTGCCGCAGTTACGCTTACATGCGGCGGATTGATAAAATTGTTATAAATCCAGCAGGTTCCGAAAAAAAGTGCTGTTCCTAAAAGACCTGCAAAAAGCAGTAAGCAAAGCAATCTTCCCCAGCGAAACTTACGCCTGGTGCGACGTTTTGCCGGCTGCTGTTGATTATTATTTTCTTCCATACTTGCCCTGCCTATTTGTTATCTGATTTCTGCGCCAGCATCAGCTCATTATAACCGTCAATGCAATGCGGATGAATTAATTGTCCGCCGGCAAGCAGATATTCAATAGTATTGCTGTAGGCCTTAAGCATTGCTTTATCAAGGCTTTTATGTGCCAGCTTGCGCAAATCCTCTATCCCCGGGAAATCTCTTCCCGGTTCAATCATATCTGCCAAAAATACAACCTTTGCCAAATCCGTCATGTGGGCAGCACCGGTTGTATGCTGCGAAATACCTTCCAGAATTTCCTTATCGGTTACACCATACTTGGTCTGCGCATAGTATACACCTAATTTAGCATGCAGCAAAATCGGCTGGTTGCGTTCTACATCATCAATAGCAATTCCCAGTGCATCTGCCTTGGCCGCACTGTCCTTGCTCGCAACCTCACGGCCGCAATCATGCAGCAACGCACAAATCGCAATTTTTTCTTCCGGCAGCTTATGTGACTTTGCCAGTTCCAAAGCGGTTTCGTAAACGTGTACGGAATGTTTATAACGCTTCGGCGGCAAGGAAGCCTGCAAAAGCTGTTTCATTTCGTCTATTGTCATCATTTCTGCTTCATCCCTGCCTTTGATATAAATTGTGAGCATTGATATATTGCTCCACAGCCCGCGGCACCAAACCCGCCAGACTCGCTCCTTCATGCAGCCTTGTCCTTATTTCGGTAGATGAAATATCATATTCGGGTGTATGCAGCAGCATAATTCTTTCTGCGGCAGCAGCGCCCAAATGATGCACTACCTCTTCCATCACACCTTCGTAACCCGGTCTGCCGGCAGCAACAAAGGTTGCCAGCTGCAGCATTTCGTTGATAGAATTCCATGTATGCAGCTGAGCCACCGAATCAGCTCCGATAATAAAATAAAGCTCCTTATCCGGATATATCTGCCGCAGCTCGCGCAGGGTATCTATCGTATACGATACGCCGCTACGCCGCAGCTCCATATCCGACACGGTAAAATGCGGATAAGGCTTTACCGCCAGCTCGGTCATCGCATAACGATGCTCTGCCGGCGCATAATCCTGTCCTACCTTATGCGGTGGTACAAAAGCCGGGATAAAAATAATTTGTTCCAGTGCAATACGTTCGTAAACAGCTTCAGCAATACGCAGATGCCCTATATGAATAGGATCAAAGGTCCCGCCTAAAATACCAAGTCCCTTTCCCGTCACAGTCATCCTCCTTGCTCAACACTTTTCTATTATTTTATTATATCAATCACTCAGCATTTGTACAACCTTCTGCAGCAGAATTATTATCGCAATAAGCAATAAAATTCCCTTTGTACGGTCTTTTAAATCAAAAACAGTTTTAGGCCTTCTCAGATAATCTGAAAAGGCCTGCAAATAATCTTTAAATGTAGGGGGTTTAGGTTCTCGTTTTGTCATTTTTTCTCCAATTTTAAAGATAAAGTGAAGAGAAACTCCCTTCACTTTATCATATTATTTTACTCGTATCTCAAAGCATCAATCGGATCAAGCAGCGCTGCCTTACGTGCCGGATAAATACCGAAGAACAGGCCGATGCCGACCGAAAAGATTACTGCGATAACAATCGCCCAGACGGAAATAACTGTATTCCAGCCTGCCATACTGCTGATGATGCAGGAAGCACCGATACCAAGCATTACACCTAAGGTGCCACCGATAATACCTATTACCATGGATTCAACCAAAAATTGCAGCAGGATATTATTATAGGTAGCACCCAAAGCCTTGCGGATACCAATCTCACGCGTACGCTCTGTTACCGACACCAGCATAATATTCATAATGCCGATACCGCCGACCAAAAGACTGATAGCAGCAATGCAGCCGAGAAGTATCGTAATATTGTTAGCCGTCGACATCATGGTTTCCATAATCTGTGCCATGTTGCCTACGGTAAAATCATCGTTAGCGCCCTCTTTAATCTTGTGACGTGTACGCAGCACCTGTTCTACATCGGCCTGCACATCATTAATAACGTTTTCATTCTCAGCCTGTACCGCGATGCGTTGTACATTCGTAATACCCATCATACGGTTCTGTGCCGTTGTCAGAGGAACATAAACCACGTCATCCTGATCCATGCCCATGCTGCCCTGTCCCTTGCTTTTCAAAACCCCGATAACCTGAAACGGTGCCTTATTGATACGCATAATCTTGCCGACCGGGTTGCCCTCCGGGAACAAACTGTCAGCAACAGTCTTACCGATAACTGCCACCCTGCCGCGGCTTACGAGGTCACGCTCGTTCAAAACGCGTCCGTCCTCAACCTCCAGACTGGAAATGGTAAAGTTGCTCGGAGTTGTACCCTCAACACGGCTGGTCCAGTTCTGGTTACCTGCAACCATCTGATAGCTTCTGTTGACACTGGCCGTAATATTGGCAATACCGTCAACCTGCTTCTCGATAGCCTGCATATCATCATACGTCAGCTTAACGCCTTCACCGGCCGCCAGACGCGCGCCGCTGGCAGTACGGCCGCCGGATGTGATAATCAGCAGGTTACTGCCCAATTTAGAGATATTGTTCTTAACATTCTCCTTTAGGCCGAAGCCCAAGCTAACCATTGCAATAACGGCACCGACACCGATAATAATACCAAGAAGCGTCAGGAAGGTGCGCAGCTTATTGGAGACCATGCCCTGCAAAGCCATTTTAATGCTTTCATTCAACATAAATATCTACCTTCCTTTATCAGCTCTGCGTACCATCACGCATCTGCTGCAGCTCTATAGCAGCATAATTAGTCTTACCGCCGCTACGTTCATCACTTACCAGCTGTCCGTCGCGCATTACCAGAATACGCTTCGTCTGCTCGGCAATATCCGGTTCATGGGTAACCATAACCACCGTCTTGCCGCTTTCATTCATTTTCTTAAAGATATCCATAATCTCGTAGCTGGATTTGGTATCAAGATTACCTGTAGGCTCATCGGCCATAATAATCGCCGGGTTATTGATTAAGGCTCTGGCAATGGCTACACGCTGACGCTGGCCGCCGCTCATCTCCATAGGCTTATGCTCCAGCCTGTCGCCCAGGCCAACAGCCTCCAGTGCCTTCTTAGCGCGCTCCATGCGCTCTTCCTCGTCTACACCGGCATATACTAACGGCAAGGCTACATTCTCCTGCGCAGTCAGCTTAGCCAGCAGATTGAAGTTTTGGAAGACAAAGCCTATCTTCGCATTACGCGTATGCGCCAGCTCATCGTCATCATAACCGGCAATCTCCTTGCCATCAAGAAAATACTCGCCGGAGGTCGGTCTGTCCAGACAGCCGAGAATATTCATCATCGTAGATTTACCGCTGCCGGAAGGCCCCATAATAGAAGTAAATTCACCCGGTTCAATCTTCAAATTGACGTGATAAAGGGCATGTACCACACTGTCGCCCATCTGATAGGTTTTCATAATATCTTTTAATTCGATAACAGACATAACGCTAACGCCTCCTTAGTGCATCGGCGGTGGGCCCATTCTGTTACTGCTCTGCTTGCTGACAGCCTTCTTCACCAGCAGCTTGTCACCAATGCTGAGACCGGTTGCCGTAACTGCTACTTCGCTGTCACTCGTCAGGCCAAGCTTTACATCTACATCACGTGTTTCCTTAGTCTTTTCGTTATATACCTTGACATAGCGACGGCTTCCCTCACTATAAATGCAGTTTAAAGGCACAATGGTTACATCGTTTGCTTCATCGATAATAATCTCGGTTCTTGCTGTCATAGTCGGCAGCAGCTTGCCCTTAGCATCATCAACAGTAACATAAACCTTATAATAGATAACATTATTTTCCGTAGTTGCACTGCGGGAAATCAAGCGGACCTTGCCGGTAAATGTTTCGTTGGGATAAGCATCAACAGTAAACTTTACCTTTTGCCCGTCCTTAACCTGACCGATATCGGATTCATCGACAAGTGCTTCAATCTCCATATTATCCAGCGTTGCCACAGACATAATAACCTGCGGTGTGCTGATACCGGAGCTGATAGTCTGGCCAACTGGTGTAGGCTTACCGATAATGTAACCGGAAATCGGTGTGGTAATAACAGTATCATTAACATCAGAAGCAGCCTTTTCATAGTTGCTCTTGGCTACAAGATAATCTGCTTCCACGCTGTCAAATGTTGATTGGCTGATAGCACCGCGGTTCAGCAGGTTCAGATTACGCTCATAGTTAGCCTGTGCATTATGCAGCTTGGCCTGCATCTGAGCCAGCGTTGCGTTCAAAGATGTTGCATCAAGGCGCACCAGTACGTCACCGGCGTTGACATGCTGGTTTTCTTTAACCAATACCTCAACAATTCGTCCGGTAATCTTGGAGCTGATATCAACATTATCCTGTGCGCTCAAGGCGCCGGTTGCCGAAACAGTTTCTACAATATTGCCTTTTTTTACTTCGCCCATCTTAACAGCAGCAGTAGAAACCTGTGTGCTTTGATAATATTTATAGCCACCATAGCTGCCTGCGAGCAAAATCGCAGCCGCTACGAGGACATATTTATTCTTTTTCACGAAATTCATCATTTGACATCCCTCGTTCTTAATTATATTACTTTACTATTATACCCTCTACTCTTTTTGAGGTCAAAGCAAGTATAGCAAAAAGATGTGTTTTTTTTATGGCACCATTAACAAAATTCAACACATATGACAAAACCCCCGTCACTTTCGTGACAGGGGTTGATTTGCATTTTGACTGTCAAAGCATTTGTTGCTTTATCATTTTGAATCACCAGGCTGGCGAGAAAGTGCCAGAGGCGAAGAGCAGATGCCGCCGACGTACTTCTGATACGTCAAGGCATTTGCGATGAAGCATATGGTGCTTTATTCGTCTTCAGTTCCAATCACCAGGCTGGCGAGAAAGTGCCAGAGGCGAGGAACGGATGCCGCAGGCGTACTTATGGTACGTCAAGGCATTTGTGACGAAGCATATGGTGCTTTATTCGTCAGACTGGTATTATTTGCCGGGGAAGAACGGCCATACCATCGGAATAACGATCAGGGATACGATGAAGCATACGATTACGAGACCGCAGCCAGCTTTCAGGTAGTCCATGAATCTGTATCCGCCAGGGCCGAGTACCAGAGTGTTCGGAGGAGTACCTACCGGAGTTGCGAATGCGCAAGATGCTG
>ERZ1027266.440-NODE-440-length-29134-cov-7.054988_pt1 | contig 29134 bp, 24 predicted proteins | sample MGYA00519257_ERZ1027266 | MGnify/ENA primary metagenome ERZ1027266 (study PRJEB26926, sample SAMN06164683) | human gut metagenome | biome: ENVO:00009003; feature: ENVO:2100002; material: ENVO:00002003 | host: Homo sapiens | place: USA | collected 2012 ... | reverse complement strand
GAGATGTGTATAAGAGACAGTCGTGGGATTAACGCTCAAATCCGAGCGCAGAATTTGCACAAAGCGCTTCATCAACACATAGGTTTTGCCGCTGCCGGCACCGGCGAGCAGCGAAACATTGCTTTTAATCGTATTTATCGCCAAAGCCTGCTCCGGTGTAGGATTCTTACTCATCGCTCTCGCCTCCCTGTCCGCCGTCGCCGCTCACTAGCTGCACACGGCAAATATCGTGTAACGGGCAATATACATCGCAGCGCCTGCAGCCTGCCAATGCAAAATCGCCTGCATAAATTCTTTCTATATAGTCCTTCAGCAGCTGCTCCTTTTCTTGCTTAAAGCTATCCCAGGTCAGCTCTGCGGCGTTCTTCGGCTTTTTATACGGCAAGTCGCTGTTGCCCACGCTTTCCAGCAAAAAGGCACTTTTGCGCTTGCCCTCCTTCAGCGAATAATAGCAGCCGCCGCTGACTGCAAGCTGCTCCTTGGAAAGCGCCGCCACCGCCAGCAGATACACCGGCAGCTGCAGGTCGAGCCCCTGCTCCATAGCACTGCCTGTGGGAGGAGTGCCGCTTTTATAGTCCGTGATAAAGGCATGCTCGCCGTCACTGTCGATTCTGTCAACTCTGCCGATGAGCGATACATCACTGCCGTCACTGAGCGTCAGATACAGGGGCTTGCCGTTTTTGGAGCTGAAATCCCATTCTACGGCCTGCGGCGTAAAGCCGCCCCAGCGCTGCTGGTCGGCATATTCAAAGCGCAGCCAGCGCACCAGCATACGCCAGAGGCGCTGCTTTTCTACCCGCCAGATATCCTCGTTTACGGAAGCAACGGTGCTGCTGCAATCATTGCGCGCAGCGGTGCAGACATCCTCAAAGACTGCCTCCAGCTCCTCCGTCAGGTCCTCCATAGTTTCGCCGATAATTTTGCTGCCAAGATAAGGCTCGACAAAATTCTTCAGCGTTTGGTGCAGAATATCACCGGCATCCCGCGGCTGCAGCAAATCATCCGCTTCCTCCGCCGCCTGCGCCAGCCACACCTTCTCCGCCAAAAAGCGGAAGGGACAGGCAGCATAAGCCTCCAGCCTGCTCGCACTGAAACGGCTGCCGATTTGCTTACGCAGCAGCTTCGTCGGCAGGGAATTTTGCAAATCGCCATTATATTCCGGCTGCTGTGCCTTGCGCAGGGCATAAGCCTTGGCCGCCAGCTGCTGCTCCGCAGAGGGAGCCTGCTGCCTGCTGAGCTCTGCTATTTGCGGCAAATCCGCAGCGTCAAAACGCTTGTCGCTGTACGCCTCCTCCGCCGAAGCAACGCCGAAATCAGGCAACGTCTGCGCCTTCACATAGTCCTTGTCCAGACGCTTGTCCTCACTTCCCGGCTGCAAAAACAGCTTCCAGATTTCCTCCAGATAGCTGCTGGCCAGGCTTTCGCCCACATCCTCATGCCAGGTAAGGATAAGCTCCTTTTGCGCCGCACACACAGCCTGAGCAAAGAAATAGGCATCCTCATCAAAGGAGGAGCCAACCGTGGGCAAATCGTAGCCTGCGTCCGCCAGCTGCTTGCGCTCCGTATCGTTATAAATCCAGTTTTCGTTTTTAGCCTGCGGAAACTCGCCCTCGCGCAGGCCCATAATATACACGCTGTCAAAGCTCAGGCCCTGTACGTTGCCAACCTCCGTAAAGAGTACGCCGTCCCTGCGGCCAAAGCGCAGAGTAAGCTGCACCTGTCCCAAAGCCTCCTGCAGCAGGCTGTTCCATTGGCTCAGCGTCAGCTTGTAATCACTGTTTTTCGCCACCTCGTAATCACGCACAAGCTGATGCACAGCCTTCAGTACAGCATCCTTGCTACGCAGACAGGCCAGCATAAAGTCAAGCGGCACGCCCTGCTTATGCAAGCTGCCCAAGCGCTCTTCCAGCGGCAGCGATTGCACAAGCTGCGTCAGCTGCTCGGCATATTCGCTGATGGCAGCCTCCGCCTTAGTGCTTTCTATAAAAGCATCCAGCTGCTGCCACAGCTCCGTTGCATCCCCCAGCAGCTCGTGTGCCTTCTGCATAGCCTCCTGACGTGTTTTGAAATACGTTTGCGTGCGCAGGCTGCTTGCCGTTTCCACATCCACATCAAAGAACAGTCGCAAAAGCTCGCAGTTCAGCAGCTCCAGATAGGCCGTTGCCGCTTCACGTCCCCTGCCTGCGGCAGTAAGCAGCAGGCGCAGCATAACAGCCAACGGCTGCGACACCAGCGCAGTTGTCTGCGGCAGGCTCACCGGCACACCGTATTCATCCGCCAGCTGGCGCAAGCCGCTGTATAAGGAAAAGTCGCGCACGGCAACAACAATGCGATTGGCAGCGCACTTTTCATGCGCCAGCTGCTGCTTGATACGCTTCAGCACCCAACGCATCTCCTGCTCATCGGAGGCAAAGCAGTAGTTTTCCACACCTTCCGCAGGCACCGGCGCGAGCGCATGCCCCAAGTGACGCAGCTGCCGCATAGCAACGCCTGCCGGAGCTTGTCCCAATTCCTCTGCCGCAAGGCTTGCAACAGTCGCGCCAAGAATTTTCAGCGCATTGACGGTGTTCGTGCTCGCGCGCATAAACTTGGTAATGGATTCATACTTGGCTTTTTCGTCGGAGCTTACCCTGCGTCCTTCGTAGCTCATGCTGATTACCAAATCATCCACATGCTTCGCCAAAGCCTGCAGAAAGTTTATCTGCACCTGATCAAGGCTGAAGAAATCGCAGATATAGATATGCTTCCAGGGGATTTTGCAATCCTGCTTCTCCAACATCTTCTCTGCCAGACGATACTTGCCCTCAAGGTCATACCATTTATTGTTTTCCAGATATTGACGGTAAAGCAGATAAAAATTGCAGACGCCCAAATCCTTGCCCTTCAGCTCATCCTCCTCAAAGGATTTTTGGATTTGGCCGTAGATATCGTCCTTAGTGGCACCGCAGCGCGAAAGCTGGCTTACGAGCGAGGTTATGGCCTTCACAAAGCCGGTTTTATGCGCCAGCGAGCCGAAATATTCCAGCTGCTTGTGCGTAGTCATACCGGTAAGCTGCTTGTTTTCCATCATATAGTCGATGATATCCTGCACAATCAGCTCCTGACTGCGACGGCTCAATTCCTTGTAATCGGTACCGCCGTTAAGATTCATCAGCTTGCTTGCCAGAGTATCCATGCCCATTGTTTCCACATTAGCATAATTGCGGTGCACATCGTCCGTCAGCAGGCGGTTGGGCAGCACCAGCACGCCTTCGCCCAACGGCTGCCGCGAAAGCTTCTCTGCCAGCTGCAAGCGCAGGCTGCAGCCGAGAGGTACATAAATCAACTTTGCCATAACAATCTCCTTCTGTTTATCCTTCAACGTAATATTGCTCAAATCTTTATAATGCTTATTATACCATATGCGACTGCCAAATATTGTCTATTTTAAAAACAAACTTTTAGGCATAAAAAGAGGCTGCCACTTAATTGTGACAGCCTCGGGAAATACTATATTATATTATGCTTCGTATTCAGCTAACTTTGCAGCAGCTTTCGGACAGCCTTTTGCGGCAGCCAGCTCGAAGTAGGTCTTGGAGCAGATTTTGTGGCCCATTGCCAGATATTGCTCGCCCAGCTTGTACATATCTTCTGCATATTCAATGTCCTTCAGCTTTGCGGCAGCCTTCGGGCAGCCTTTGGCAGCAGCCAGTTCGAAGTAGGTTTTGCCGCAGATGCAGTGGCCCATGCTCAGATAATGCTCGCCCAGCTTGTACATATCTTCTGCATATTCCATGTCCTTCAGCTTAGCAGCAGCCTTCGGGCAACCTTTAGCGGCAGCCAGCTCAAAGTAGGTCTTGGAGCAGATGCAATGGCCCATTGCCAGATAATGCTCGCCCAGGTCATACATATCTTGTGCATATTCCATGTCTTTCAGCTGTGCGATTGCTTCCTCGGAGCCTTTGGCAGCAGCCAGCTCCAGATAGGTTTTACCGCTGATGCAGTGGCCCATACCCAGATATTGTTTAGCAAGCATCAGGCAGCCTGCAACATATTCTTTTTCTTTAGCTTCGGCAGCAGCGATTTCCTCATCGGTAACGCCTGCTTTTTCTTTGAACCATGCCATGATAGCGTCCATGTCTTCAGCCTTGTGCAGCACGCTTCTGAATTTATAGTCAATTACCTTGGTAGTGTACAGGTACTCAACACCCAGGTCCAAGTCAAAATAATCCAATCCGAAAAATGTCAGAATACCATCAATAACAACCTCAGCATTAGCAGGATCCTTAGCCAGCTTAGCAATTTGTAAATACTTTTCAGCAACAGTCGTCATTTAAAAAACCTCTCTTTTTCATTCTTTTGTAAGAATAATCAATTATTAGTTCCTTTGGAACCAATATAATCATATCACGATTGAAAACAATTATCAACTATTATATTGGAAATGGTGGGAGAAAGACGGTGGTATGCTCAAAACATCAAAACACCCTCAGGATCATATGAGGTTTTAGTTCCAAAATGTTCAATTTTCGTACTATATTTAGCACCCAAATTATAGAAACGAAGGCTATCCTTCGTCAGATCAGCAATCTTAAGGAGCTCATTTTGCAAAAAAGCATAGTCATGTGGTTCTACCAAGCATTCAAACACAGAATTCTGTACCCGCTGCCCATACTTCAAACACATTTTAGCAATCTTGTTAAGTCTTCTCCTGCCAGCGGCATCCTGAGTATTAACATCATATGTTACCAATATCAGCATAGTATTTTCTCCTCACTTCCACAAATAGCTCGGATATTCATCTATATCTCCGCGTATATATCTGGCTAAAAGCTGCGCCTGAACAAAAGGCACTAATCCCCATGGTATTTTTTCTTGCAAAAACGGATGCATAATTACGTCTTGCTTGCGTTTTTGCCAAGCTTCAAAAAATGTCTTTCGTCCATCGTCATTTAATAATACACTGCCGTTTTCCTGATTATTAAATGATTTTTCATTAATCACACGATTATTAATCAATGTAAGCACAAATCTATCTGCTATAATGCTGCGAAACTCTTCCATCAAATCAAGAGCTAAAGACAACCGTCCCGGTCTATCCCGATGCATGAAACCAATATACGGATCCAAACCGGCTCCTTCAAGTGCTGCAGCACAATCATTAGCCAAAATAGTATATGCAAAGGATAATAGAGCATTTACAGGATCAGTCGGAGGCCTTTTATTTCTATTAGTAAACCTAAAATAAGCCTTATTTTGCAATACAAGCTCATTAAACTGAGCAAAATACAAGCTGGCAGCATCGCCCTCCAACCCTCTCAGTACAGCTAAATCTGTACATTTTCTGGACAGCCTTGTTAAACGCATAATTTCACGGCTAGCTTGTTCAATATTAGCTACATCAACAGTTAAAGCATGGTCACGTTTGGCACGCTCCAAAACGCTACGAGAATTATACAGTTTACCAACAATAAAATTACGCGCTATTTTACAGCTAAGCTCCTCTGAATCCGAAATCCGATACTGTTCTTTGCGTAACAATACATTGCGGTTATTATGTCCCATAACTCTCGCCAGAAATCTTCCGCTTGGTTTATAAAAACACACGGCTATCCCATGCTCAGCACATTTTCCCAATAACGCCGGACTCGCTCCCATATAGCCAAAATATAAAATCTGCTCAAACATACGCAACGGTAATTTTTTTATTGCAGTACCATTCCTGTTTATTACCACGTTTTCATTGTCCAGCGATAAATAAATATCTTCACTTGTCACAAATAAAGTATTCAGTAAATGTCTCATAATGCATCCTCATTTAAAAATTTTGCATAATAATCCGCCACAACTGTCTTCCTGCATATAACCGGCAAGCAAATATCCTTTAAAGAACATAAGCTACAGCCTTTTTTAGGCTTAACATTCGGTGTATAGCCCTGTCTATAATAGTTATGCATTTCACGCAACATAGATTCTACATTTTCACGCATAGAAGCAGTAAAAGCAATCTCTTCCCGACGATGTGTTTCATTATAATATAAAGCACCTTTAGGTATATCAACATGCAGCATTTCTTCCAAACACATAGCCTGACAGCATAATTGTAATCTGTCAGCATCAATCAGCTTACTCTTTCCGCGCTTATACTCTATGGGATAAGGTAGCCACAATCCTTCTCGTCCATATAAAGTGCATCCGTTTTCAGTCTTGCTGAATTCTACAACATCACATTGTCCGGAAACGCCTAATCTTCTTGAAAAGATACTCAAAGAACGTGTAATTAACAGATTACCGCGTTTTTCTATAAAGCCATCATCATGACAACGTTCATGGACTATGTTACCCTCAATAGTTCTTACATTTTCCTGCCATTGATTTTCTATATGAATCAACGCCCATTGTCGACGGCAAAAGCAAAAATGCTGAATACCTGATAATTGTAAGAATGCATCTTCACAATATTCCATAGGAATTCTCCTTTCCTTTTAGGCTAATCAGAATGCGTTATTTGTGTTAACAAAACCGAAAATCCAACCGTGTTCCGTATTTCAATCCACGCTCCCTCGCGGGAGCGACGCGGTGCACACATCCGGTAACGTGGCATTATGTTATTTCAATCCACGCTCCGGCGCAGGCCATTGTGGTATCCGCTGCACGCATTTCAATCCACGCTCCCTTGCGGGAGCGACCGTAAGCACACGGTTTCTGCGTCCCATCACGTTATTTCAATCCACGCTCCCTCTCACGGGAGCGACGCAGGCTCGCATTATTTATAGGCTCGTCGCCGCGAATTTCAATCCACGCTCCCTCGCGGGAGCGACGTCAGACTCTTTTTGATGACAATATTGTTACCAATATTTCAATCCGCGCTCCCTCACGGGAGCGACTTAAATTTAGCAACGGGCTAATTCTGCAGTGGGATTTCAATCCGCGCTCCCTTACGGGAGCGACAGAAAAATCACACATCATGAGTACGGATTTAAAAATTTCAATCCACGCTCCCTCACGGGAGCGACAGCCTTCACAGCTTTACGTCCAGCATCATCCATATCATTTCAATCCACGCTCCCTCGCGGGAGCGACATGGACGACAATCCGTCGCTATCCGACGAGGTGCGTATTTCAATCCACGCTCCCTCGCGGGAGCGACTAATATATACAGAAAGTGAGGTGAGCGTAATGTTATTTCAATCCACGCTCCCTCGCGGGAGCGACTACAGGTGTTGCTGATATCATTTGCCTTGAGAGCATTTCAATCCACGCTCCCTCACGGGAGCGACCCATGCAGCTCCTCGATAACAACGAGCTTGCCAATTTCAATCCACGCTCCCTCACGGGAGCGACTCATACATATACGCCTCCTTGCGGGATGCCGGGATTTCAATCCACGCTCCCTCACGGGAGCGACAACGCGGTCGCGGGCAGGGCTAAACGGGTTTTTAACATTTCAATCCACGCTCCCTCACGGGAGCGACCGTGTGATGGCAGCTTGTCGCATCCATGACGTTGTCATTTCAATCCACGCTCCCTCACGGGAGCGACTGTCAACAACTTTTAGCAAGTTTTTTCGGTTCCAGATTTCAATCCACGCTCCCTCACGGGAGCGACCAATGTTTTGTTCCGCATATGCAGGCTGCTTCTGATTTCAATCCACGCTCCCTCACGGGAGCGACCCTTGTTTGGTTGTTAGTCACCTGACTTATAACATTATTTCAATCCACGCTCCCTCACGGGAGCGACCGTATACTTGGTTGACGCGGATACTCAAACCATCATTTCAATCCACGCTCCCTCACGGGAGCGACTTCCATGTTATTCACCTCATATTTATTATATCTTAATTTCAATCCACGCTCCCTCACGGGAGCGACCGCGACGTCTGCCAATGCGTCGAGCCTATTAAAATTTCAATCCACGCTCCCTCACGGGAGCGACACGCATTGTATCGCTCCTTTTCAGTAAGCAGGTCGGATTTCAATCCACGCTCCCTCACGGGAGCGACGCAAGCAACATTTTCGCTTGCCTGACCGAAGCAGGGATTTCAATCCACGCTCCCTCACGGGAGCGACTTTATCGTGCGACTCTGCTCCACCTAAAGCAAGATTTCAATCCACGCTCCCTCACGGGAGCGACTCACCGCTCTTGGTTTTATACGTGGATTTAGTTTTATTTCAATCCACGCTCCCTCACGGGAGCGACACCTGCTGCTGCTCGTGGTAGTCAGTCTGTATTCTGATTTCAATCCACGCTCCCTCACGGGAGCGACCGACCTTGGCCTGCAGCTTAAGGCCCTGCTTGGTATTTCAATCCACGCTCCCTCACGGGAGCGACACCTATGCGCAAGCCTGCCCAAAAGATGATATTATTTCAATCCACGCTCCCTCACGGGAGCGACTATAGCTTGGGATTTGATGCGTCATTAATAATATTATTTCAATCCACGCTCCCTCACGGGAGCGACAAAATGGCAGGATAGCGTAATTAATACGAACAGTAATTTCAATCCACGCTCCCTCACGGGAGCGACGATGAGCGTGGCGTGGTGTATGATACGTTACTTTTGATTTCAATCCACGCTCCCTCACGGGAGCGACGTCGCTTTCGCAACTTGATATGCAGTTATACCTTTTATTTCAATCCACGCTCCCTCACGGGAGCGACTAAAGATGTGTAATCCACCATCGCCGTCGGAAATAATTTCAATCCACGCTCCCTCACGGGAGCGACTTGACTTTGTCAACACTTTTTCTAACTTTTTTTAATTTCAATCCACGCTCCCTCACGGGAGCGACTATGTCAACACTTTTTTTGAAAGATTTTTAGATATTTCAATCCACGCTCCCTCACGGGAGCGACTTAAAGCAATTTACCTTTGGGGAATCATAAGAATAGAATTTCAATCCACGCTCCCTCACGGGAGCGACAATGCTCTACTCCGCTACACTGTTAGAGGATGTAATTTCAATCCACGCTCCCTCACGGGAGCGACGACTATATTGTTATGGGTGGTGTACGTCGCTACTTATTTCAATCCACGCTCCCTCACGGGAGCGACACAACGTGCTACAATGTAAGCACAGTAAGGAAATATTTCAATCCACGCTCCCTCACGGGAGCGACTTTTTTATTTTTTTTTGTTTGTTTGTTATATAATATTTCAATCCACGCTCCCTCACGGGAGCGACCAATGTAAGCACAGTAAGGCAGGTAAATGAAAATATTTCAATCCACGCTCCCTCACGGGAGCGACTCAATAAAACCTGCATTGTGCCCTCCATTCAAATTATTTCAATCCACGCTCCCTCACGGGAGCGACCTGCTGCCCTTGCCTTGTCAAAGTATTCATCTGATTTCAATCCACGCTCCCTCACGGGAGCGACTCGCTTGCTTCTATGTTTGAACAAGCGCAACCATAATTTCAATCCACGCTCCCTCACGGGAGCGACATCATTGGGGCGCGGCAGATGATGCAGTGATAGTATTTCAATCCACGCTCCCTCACGGGAGCGACATAACGCTGATGCAGCGCAGGCTAAGGCAGAGGCTATTTCAATCCACGCTCCCTCACGGGAGCGACCAAGTATAGCCGTATACGCTATAATCATAGACATAATTTCAATCCACGCTCCCTCACGGGAGCGACACATCATCGACAACGACCGCCGCCGCGCGTATCTGATTTCAATCCACGCTCCCTCACGGGAGCGACAATATTCTGACAATTTTTCTACTGGTACTGCTGCAGATTTCAATCCACGCTCCCTCACGGGAGCGACACCTTGAAAATTTAAAAGGGAGGACATAAACAATATTTCAATCCACGCTCCCTCACGGGAGCGACTGGACGGACGGCGCAGGCAAAGAACTTGCGTATATTTCAATCCACGCTCCCTCACGGGAGCGACTGAATAAAGTGTATTCTAATAGTATTTCTTATTGATTTCAATCCACGCTCCCTCACGGGAGCGACATAACCATAACTACTACGGCATTGACTACGCTATATTTCAATCCACGCTCCCTCACGGGAGCGACATGCTACAGGCTGTGATTTGTACATTGCCATTGATATTTCAATCCACGCTCCCTCACGGGAGCGACGAGAGCCTTTTCTGCATGGGAAGCACTTTTCAATCTATTTCAATCCACGCTCCCTCACGGGAGCGACACAGTTATACTTCGCTTAAATAGTGCGGGTGAAGTTATTTCAATCCACGCTCCCTCACGGGAGCGACGGTATATAATCTCATTTTCTTCACCTCCCTTATTAAATTTCAATCCACGCTCCCTCACGGGAGCGACCTGAAGCTCCAAAAGATAAATTGGTAGACTTCCAAATTATTTCAATCCACGCTCCCTCACGGGAGCGACCAAGCAATATTTTCGCCTGCCTGACTGAAAAGAGCATTTCAATCCACGCTCCCTCACGGGAGCGACGGCATCAAAACAAAATACTTCTACATTCATTTAAATCAAGCATTTATTGCGAACCAGCTCAATTCAAATCCTTAAAAATTTTATTTTGACGTGAAAAAACTCATAGTTTTCCCATTCTAGCTTAAGTTGCGAACATAAGCTAAATTTTATGTTCCATATCACTTCGCACTAAGAACGTAAATTACACAAATGCTAATTGCTTACAAAAAATTGCCTTAAATCATACGTACACAGCTTACGCCTTCAGGAAGTTTATTTTCTGCGACTTCCACTTCATAGTCACTATAGCTTCTGGCAGCAATAACCCCTTCCTTGCGCTTAACACTAACAGTATCAAACAACTTGTATGCAGGAGCATTACCAAGTTCTGTAGCGTGCTTAAATACTATAAGCTCACGTACAGCCATATTGCCACGAGCAGCAGAATGATCGTATTCAAACATATTGATAATGGCCTGCCACAACAAAGCCAAATCGTCTTCACTGAATCCAGTTACTTTGCGCGCAAGATTTGCAGAAATATAACCATCTACACGGTATAATGCGTAAGGAACAATATATTTACGTCCCATTTCTGTACTCTTATTTTCTGCATCCTTTTTAGTTGTAATAGCAACTCTGGTAATTGTAACTTCTTGTGTCACAATCGGATCAATGCTACGAGCAAAGCCCAACTGCACAGGACCGCGAACCTGACCACAATTCAAAGCAGCCTTTACGAATGTAGTCATGACAGCACCAAAAGTACGAATATCAAAGAAATTATTGCACATAAATTGGCAAATTTTCTTATCAATTTCAGGATCGTCTTTTTTTAATTCCTTAATTTTCTTTTCATCAGTGCCAAACGCAATATATGCAGTATTATCGCTTTCATTCAGAGGCACACCATCTTTAATATAGATTTTATAGCCTTCTTTGTCTTCGCACATCGTCTCGACACAATTTCTGATTTTGCGTTTCAGGCAAACATCAGTAACAATGCCATAACCAGTTTCAGGATCAATACGTGGCATGTTGCCTGCATCCGGGTCACCATTCGGATTACCGTTTTCTACGTCGAACAAAATTGTAAACTCATATCTGTTTTTGATTACTTCAGCCATTTATTTTTCCTCCTTTTTCTCGTAGCGTTTTTGCACTTGATGATAATATCCGAGAACAAATTCACCTTGTTCCGGTAAGCTTAAACGAGCCGGCATCGCATTATCATCAACTTCAAGTTTATTCATAAGTTCACCAATCAACTTTTCAAAATAGATTACAGTGCCTTTTTGTGATGAAATTTTCTTCAAATGCGTATTGGCAAGCTTAGTCAACAGTGGAAAAGTCATGCTAGGATTGGCACATGCAGAGTTAAAATAGCGATCCTTTATAGTACTATTAATACCAGGATTAGCTTTTTCCTGCAAATCCTCAAGCACAGCAAACAATCTTCCTAACACATAAGGTACTTTTTTGCATTCTTCATTTAATGCCACAGTAATAACCTCCTCATTATATTTGTAATTTCTTATCAAGCAAGCCTTCATTATTGCCGCCTTGATTCTGCTGATTTTGGTAATATTTTTATCCGGATTATCCTGATCAGCCTTTACTCGTAAAATTGTATTCTGATACAACGCTTCAGGATATTTTGTACCGCTTAAAATACTACGTAAGACAGCACCTATCAACAACGGTGTAGCAGCTTTATCTTTGGAATTTTTATTAGCAGTTTCCTGCAGAATCTGCCATAATGGTATATTTACTCTGTTATCAAAGCCCGGTTTGATAATTTCAAATTCACGAAAATATTTTTCGTAATTCTTAATGAAATCACCAAATGTATTGATAAAGAAAAAGCGTACTGAAATTCTCGCAGCATTAGGCGACAATCCCAAAATATAGAACCTATTATCCGGTTTAACCGTAAAATCACTAATCTCAAACGGCTTACCAGCTCGAACTTTTTCGAAAAAGCCCTTAATATCTTCATCTTTGACAATCTCATTAGCACTGCTAAAAATATCACCAAAAACATCCTCGTTGTCTTCATCTGCACCTTCTGCCCAAAAAACAACTGTCATATCACCAATACGTAAATAATTTCTGTCGTTCGACAATAACGTATTCAGCGCTGTTGTATAAGCAAAAGCAGCATACTCACTGACCGGTGCATTGTCGCCCTGCTTATGCTCATATGATTCATAAGCAGGAGCATTGAACGCTACCAAAGCTGCGCCAGAAGACTGTGCTCCATACAACCCTTTAATACTAGGATGCAAACGAGCTACAGGAGCAGTCTTGCCTGTAACCAAACAAATTCCTTTAGCTACATCCGTAGCTTGCTGGCTTTTATAAGAATCCCACGCCCGTTTGATTTCTTCATCCTGTTCTACAATTTCGCCATCAACCTTAAACATCAAGTTAGCGGAACCCAGTAAATCTTCCCTATAGGGCTGCAAAAGCATATTTTCGTGTGCTAATTCTGGTTGCCAAGTTGCGAAAAATGCTTTTAGTGCCATTGCTTTTTCACCAACAGCATCTGCTAATATTTCCTGACATTTTTGTGCCATTGCCTCAAAGCATTGCTTACTACGCTCAGTTTTACCACTGGCATCTATACCCAAAACATATTTTGCGTTATCCCATAAAAACTGAGCAGCAACTCCTGCAGTACGTTTAGTTGCTTCCGGCAGCAATATGTTCTGTGGCAATTCGACTGTTTTCTTGCCTTTTTGCACAGAAATTTTCAAAGAAAGAAGGTTTAGTAACCTTCCCTGTTTATCAATATTCAGCGCATAAGATATTTTGGCATTTCCCCAACCTGGTTTAGCCACCTTTCCTTTAGCAGCTAAAGCCTCATAATAATCTACTAATGCTTGCAGTATCATTTGTATACCTCACATTGCGTAAGATCTATTACGCCATTGACAAATACAGCTCTAAAAAACATAGGCTTAATGCTATTTAAATCGCTATAATCCATGTCATAGAGCATCAATCCTAAATCACGATTTTCAGCAATCGTAGGCACATTGTTAAAATCGTACATACGATAATTCACCGGAAATTCTCTACAACCAAAGTATGGTGTATGGTAACATTGGCCTTTAGTAATGCGTCGTTTGATTATATCCTGAAACTTACCAGGATTATCGCCTGCATTAGCTTTATCCGTCATTTCAAAATGCGCTTCGATAACATAATGCACATCCTTGAGTACCATTGACGCACGCTGTTGAATTTCATCTTTGGTATTAAGATATAAATCTTTTCCATCTGCTCCGTTAATCACACTTCTTGCCTTGCTGCCACTAGCTTTTGCTTTAACCTCATTACGCCTAATGTTAGTAAAACGAATAGGACTAAGCAGATAGATTTTATCGATTCGCCAGCACATACCTGGATGCCAGTATATGCTTTCCAAAATACCACGTGCAGCCGATGGAGTAATTACATCATAAGACATTCTTTCGACAGAAAGTTCAGGTCTGCTAAACAATGCATAATCACCCCAAACCTCTAATTTAATACTCACGTTATCACCGCCTTTTATATATTTCATTGTTGATTTACTTTAATTATATATCTAAATCTATCCTCTGTCAAGGATACCACAATAGTCTTGCATATATTTTTCTTCTCTGATATTATACATATGTCATGAAATTCTCATGTGGATAGAAATATTGTCGATTTACTTTTATAGTAAAGCAAATAGAGACGGGTACCTCCGTCTCTATTTGTTTTTAAAAGTTAAAAGAACACGCCAACACCATCATCAATATTTACTATCAATCCCTTATGGACATCATAAATACTCATATCAGCCAATACATTAATATTTTCGTCAACAACATCAATAACTCCTGCTCCTTGCAACTTAAGAAATTGATTTTCATAAACATTTACTATATACTGTCCTGCTTTTCTCATCAATGAACGGTTACGTACGCCAGCACGCAGTTGTTCCAATAACTTCTTGCTGGCATCATCACATGGAATAAAAACTCCTCGACCAGTTTCGCCTATAATCTTAAAATCCGAAGCAATATCTTTAAACAACATCCTCTTATCAGACATCCCCAAAATATTGTGCATATCTAGGCTTTCGCCTTTATTTACATGTAACTGATCAAAATATTTTTTTATTGCCGCTGTAGATGAAATATCATTAAAATCACGCATTACCATTTGCGTAATTTCTCTCGGTAATCTTATAAAACTAGGGATTTTAGTATCATCATTCTCAATTTCAAATATATAAACAATACTCTCTTCTAATGGTCTTTTATTTTCACGATTACACCTGCCGGCTGCCTGAATTATACTATCTAAGCCGGCAATTTCACGATAAACTACCGGGAAGTCCACATCGACACCCGCTTCAACAAGGCTGGTAGCTACAAGCTTACACGGCAAATTATTCTTAAGTCGTTCCCTAACTTCAGCCAAAATTTTTCGTCTATGCTGCGGATACATAAAAGTTGATAAATGATAGCAACCATCTCCGTTCAAGCCATCAAAAATTTTCTGTGCAGCTTTTTTAGAATTAACAATACATAGTACCTGTTTATGTATATTAAGTTGTGCAACCAAAGCTTCTGTGTCCTCAAAATCAGTCTTTTCATAATGAACACGCCTAAAAAAATCATACAAATCATCTACATTAGAACAAATTTCATGTAGTTGTACATCTTCAGTAAAATATTTATTCAAACTAGGCTGCGTTGCTGTACACAATACCGCAGTAACATGATAATTACTTACTAATTCCCTTATAGCTCGCATACAAGGAATTAAATAATCATTAGGCAACATCTGAGCTTCATCAAGAATGACAATGCTATTAGCAATATTATGCAACTTACGACAACGACTTGTTTTATTGCCATATAATGATTCAAAAAACTGCACATTAGTCGTTACTATAATCGGTGCATCCCAATTTTCCGTTGCCAGCTTTTTACGTTCATTTTCTTTTTGTTTTTCATCACCAAATTCTGCATCATCATAATCAACATTCATATGATGTTCAACTACATTCTCACTTCCTACGATAGAACGAAAAACATCAGCGGTCTGCTCAATAATGGAAGTATAAGGAATTACATAGATAATACGTTCTTTATTTTTATGTTGCATCGCATGCTCCAAAGCAAAACCAAGCGATGCGATTGTTTTACCACCACCAGTAGGAACAGTTAACGTATAAATGCCTTCTTGACCATGAGCTGCATTAATACATTCTTCACGAATTTCCGTACGTTTTTCATTCAATTTATTTGTAGGATTACCCCAAGCCATAATATAGGCATTATATCGTTTGTATAGCTCTTCTAAACTGAAAAATTCCCCCCGCTTCAAAGTATTAGGTCGCATAAACCTTTCCGTATCTAAGAAATCAGCATCTACCAAACAGGAAAATAGCATTCTTGTGAAAAACATAGCTGAAAAGGTATCACTGAAAGCCGGAAAAAGTTTTTTGTTTACACTTAATTCAGGTAATTCGTTTTTAAAGGCACTATAATCTAAAATTCCTACTAATTTCTTTCTCATGCGAGCTACCAAAGTTCCGTTATCAATATCACCTCTTACGCCAAGATTCATTAAACCACTATGATGGCCTGCAATACAAAAAGCAAATGGCACAAAATATTTTCCAAGTAATTGTGCCCCTGCAGTTGAATGATCTACTTTAGGTCCATTCTGTTGAATACGTTTTTGAAAACCAATAGAATACTTTCCAACATCATGATATAAACCAAGCAGTTTTCCAATTTCTTCCATTGTAAATCTTCTGGCAAACTCAGAACATAAAGCACTTGTTCCATTTAAATGTTCAATCAGAGCCTGTTCTCTATTTACGCCATCATCACTTTTATGACCAATATATTCCATCTAAATAATCCTCCTGACATTAAATTTTTTGTATATTTATTTTTTCTTCTGCTAAATACTACTCCCCCTACCTCACGCGTATACGCCTGCCCTCGCCATTCGCCAAAAAAATCTCGCCCAGCTGCAATCTGCCGTCCACAATCTTAAAGACATCGCTCTCAAACGTACCCACCTTGGTTTCAATCTCTACATTACTGAAAGCCAGCTCACCGCTCTGGTCGCTGAAGCTGCCGCGCAGGCTCAAAAACGGCACCAGCATATATGTTCCCTTGCCCGTGGAAAAGCTGCCGTATACTAGGTTATTGCCCTTAGGCCCCTCATTGCGAAACTTTATCTTCAAATCAACACTCGTATTAATCTTGCTGCTTTTAGCAGCCAGCGAAGCCATCAGGTTCTTGCCGTCAACATCAATTTTGTAATAGCGCTTATCAAAATGATACAAGCCTATCGCATCAAAGGTACCGCCGAAAATGCTGCCAGTCACATCCTGAAAGGCTATCAGCGCATTTTCATAATGATAGGTACCGTTGATATTGGTAAAATACAAATCGTTCAGCTGCAGCTCCTTCAGCGCCAGCGCACCGTCAATCACAGGTTTTTTCAGGCTGCCGGTCATCTGCCCGGTCACCGTCATCGCATCCTTAACATTTTTCATCCCCAGCGAATCCGGAATAACATCATACAGGCAGATATTGATATTCGTCTTCTGCTCCCCCTTCAGGTCGCAGGTGCCGTCAATATTCAGTCCCTTGCCTGCAATGCTGCCGCCGTAGCGTCCTGCAGCCAAATGCAGCTCCAGCTTTTGATGCTCATGTATCTGCGCCGTGCCGTCCACATCATTCAAAATAAAATGACGCTTTTTATATTCTGCCGACAGCACCGTATCATGCAAAATCAGCTTAATATTCGGCAGCCTGCCCTTAATCTGCAGATGACGCTTTTCCATAGGCACCTCGTCCGGCAGGATACTTTCCTCCGCCGTCTTTTTATTCTGCAGGATATCCAGGCGCATTTTATCATCAAAGCCAAGATGAATATAAGCACCGCTCAGCTCCACCTCCTGCACCGTGTCGATGCCGGCTATGCGCAGGATGATGTCCTTCGGCTTGATTTTAATGCGTCCCTCCGGTACATCCACCAGACGTTCATGCTCCGGCGAATCCCAGGTCAGGTTTTTAAAATACACGTTGCCCCAGATATCGGCACGCAGCTCCTCAGCCGTCACGCTTCCTGCCAGCACCTGTTGCTTAGCCATATAATAGTTAAAAAGCTCCGCCGCATGACGGCTGGCACGCTGCGCCAAAAAGAAATAAACAGCGCCGCCCACCGCCAACAGGCATACTGCCAGCATTGCCAGATGTGTTTTAGATAATCTGCGTATTGCCTGCAGCATATAATCACCACCTTCGCTTATAAAACTTCCTAAGCTCAGTATATCACCACGCCGAAACGGCCGCAACTAATAGAAAAAGGCATAGCAGATTACGTCGCCATAATCCGCTACACCCTTGCATAGCCATCTATTAAATTGTTATTTCAGGAAGTACGTCCCGTCGGCAGCCTCCGCCACGCCGGCGGCAAAAAACGCCTGCGCCAGCTTTGCAAGATACGCCGTATCCTTAACGCCTGCCATCTCGTAGGCAGAATGCATCGCCAGCTGCGCCAGGCCGATATCCACCGACTTAATCGCTACCTGAGCGGTAGAGATATTGCCCAATGTTGAACCGCCTGCCATATCCGAACGGTTATAGAAAAGCTGCAGCGGCACGTTCGCCTTTTTAGCCAGCAGCTGCACCAGCGCGCCGGATACCGCATCCGTAGTATATTTTTGGTTAGCGCTGTATTTGACAACCACGCCCTCATTGGGATAGGTCTTGTTCGTCAGGTCATTTTTATCCGTATGGTTGGGGTGCACCGCATGCGCGTTGTCCGCCGAAAGCATCAGGCTGTTGGCAAGGGATACCAGATAATCCTCCTCGTCCCTGCCAAGTGCCATGTTGATGCGCAGCAGCGCATCCTTTAAGAAGGTCGCCGCCGCGCCCTGCTTCGTGCCGCTGCCAACCTCTTCGTTATCCAGCATGCAGAATACCGGCACACTCTCGCCTGCTTCTGCCGCCAAAAAGCCCTGCAATCCGGCAAACACGCACTGCAAATCATCCAGCCTGCCGCCGGCAACATATTCCTGCTCCAATCCGACTGTAGTCGCCGGCATTCTGTTGTACAGGAAAAGCTCCGTATCTACAATCTGCTCTGAGGTAACACCGCAGGCCTCCGCCAACAGCTTCTGCAGGCCGTCCTTAGTTGCAGCACTGCCGATAAGCGGCAGCATATCCGTCTGCGCGTTCAGCTTTACGCCCTCGTTAGCTTCCCTGTTCATGTGGATTGCCAGATTCGGAATCATCATCAGGTCCTGCTCAACATTAACAAGACGCGCTTCCAAGCGGCCGTCAACATTGCACAGCACACGTCCGGCAACGGAAAGCGGCCTGTCCAGCCAGGTGTTCAGCAGCATGCCGCCGTACTTTTCCACATTCAGCTTCACATACTTTTTATCTACCACAATTTCCGCATTATTCTTCAGCTTGAACGCCGGCGAATCGCAGTGGCAGGCGTAAACCTGAAAGCCCAAATAATCCTTTTTGGGAATCACAAAGGCCAGCAGCGCCGAACCGTTACGGCTGACATAATATTTGCCGCCTTCCTGCAGCTGCCATCTGCTGTTTTCCTGCAGCTCGGCAAAGCCCTGTGCCGCCAGCTCCTCTTTTATATTATTCACGGCAAAAAAGCTGTTAGGCGTTTTATCCAAAAAAGCGCACAGCTTCGCATTCAGCTCCGTATAAGCCATTTCCATTTCTGTCTTTCACCTCTTGCAAAAATTCTTGGTATATTACTCTGCAAAGCGCTCACGCAGCAGCTTTATTTCCGCAGCGTAGGCCGGCAGCTCGTTCGGCGTTTCCAAGTAAAACGGCAGTGTGCGCAGCGCCGGATGGTTAATCACCGCCGTCAGCGCTTCCAAGCCGATGTTGCCTGCGCCAATGCACGCATGACGATCCTTATGACTGCCGCAGATATTCAGGCTGTCGTTCAGATGCACAGCCTTCAAGCGCTCCAGACCGATGATCTTGTCAAACTGCGCCAGTACGCCGTCCAAATCATTAACTATATCATAACCACCGTCAAAAATATGGCAGGTATCAAGGCAAACGCCCATCTTCTCGTTAAGCTGCACCCTGCTCAAAATCGCCGCCAGCTCCTCAAAGCTGCGGCCAATCTCCGTGCCCTTGCCTGCCATCGTTTCCAGCAAAACCGTGGTATGCAAATCCTTGTGCAGCACACTGTTGAGCAGTGCCGCTATTTTTTCTATGCCAACCTCAGCTCCCTGCTTCACATGGCTGCCGGGATGAAAATTATACATATTCCCCGGCACATATTCCAGCATCGCCAAATCGCCCTCCATCACCATCTGCGCAAACTCCAGCAGCTTTTCGTCCGCTGCACAGGGGTTCATCGTATACGGTGCGTGTGCCAAAAGCGGCGCAAAATTGTGCTCCTGCATCAAAGCATTCAGCGCCGCCGCGTCCTCCGGCTTCACAGCCTTGGCCTTGCCTCCGCGCGGATTGCGCGTAAAAAATTGAAACGTATCGGCACCGATTGACAGTGCCGTCTTTCCCATCGCCAGAAAGCCCTTCGATGAGGATAAATGACAACCTATATGTAACACTTGCTCAATCTCCTTTGCTATTTTTCCACCAGCTGATAGCTTTCCGCCAACAGCTCCTGCACCAACGAAATGTCTGCATCCTTTTGCAGCAGCACCGTCAGCCAATGCTTTTTGTTCATATGATACGCAGGATAAAAATGCTGCCTGTCCACCATCTGCAAAATCTTTGCCGGCGGCAGCTTAATATTCAAAACATCAACCTTCCCCGCCTTCGCTAGACCCAGGCTTTTATAGGGAATCGTCATAAACAAAGCGTACCATTTATTTCTCCGCGCCGTCTTAAAGGTAAAATTCTCCGGTGTTTCCGGCCACGGAGCGTCGGGAACAGTGCCGAAGCGCTGCGAGCAGTAATCCATCAGCTGCAGCTTAACGTTGCTCTTAATCAGGCACTGCGTTTTTATTTCTTCCAGCAGAGCCTCTGCTTTCTTACGCACGCTCATAACGTAACCGCTGATGTTATCGGCAACGTTAAAGGGCAGGTACTCCTCATCCGTATCGCGTTCCAAAACATTTACGTATAAGGCCTTGCCTGCAAGCGTAACGACAGCGTAAAACTCTGTTTCCGGCAACACCTTGCGCAGTGTCAGCCCTGCGCCCTCCCGCACAAAGCCGTAGGCCAGCGCTTTTTTTATATCAACATCATATTGCTCTAAAATCGGATAAAGCATTTCCGTTCTCTCCTGCAAATAAAATTATATGCACCACCGGTATAATCGCCTAAGCAATCAGAACTCCGTCACAACCTCAAAGCGGTACTTTTGCTTAATCGCAGGATATTTTTTGCGGTCCACCTCGCTCATAAACATAGCGTAAGGACGGGCGCAAATCTTGAACGGAGCATACAGCGCCTGATACACCACCAGCTTTTCGCCGGTCTCCGTGTGCTCGGCAAAGGCCAGTATTTTATATAAGTATTCCGTCGTAGGATTTTCTACAGTTTCTCTTTTAAAATGGCGCACAATGTCGCCCATATGCATTTCTCTAATCATAGTATTAACCTCCGTATTTTGTTTATATAATTATACTACAAAATACAGCTTATATGCCACGTGCTTCCGAGGTTAATAATTCTTCTAAATGTGTTTTCCAACACAAGCGGTTCAAGATAAACTAAAATCAGCATATATAACATTTAACCGCAAATCTTTACCTTAGCCAAAGCCTCCTGAAACTTATCGCCCAGGGAAAAGAATAACGGCGTATTAGCACGCTTCACACGCTCCGCCTTCAGCGCTTTATTAGCCAATGTATCAGCAAGCTCGTTAAAATACTCCTTGGAATGTCCTTTAACCTTTTTAAAGGTTATACTCATCTTTTCTCTATGCTTCATAACTAATTGCTTGTACCATTCCTCCATACTCGTCTTGGTTACAGAATGACTTTTAGCCACTTCAGCGATAGAATTATTATCATGCTTAATAATGAGATTTTTAATATGTCTTTCTTTGGCTATTTGAATTGCCTTAGCAGCAGCAAGCAGCTCATGATTAGTGGAGGTAAGAGCGCAGTCCTCCAAATTCTCCGGAATCTCCGAATACTGAATAACCTCGCTACGTGTAAGCATTACTATACCAATAGAGCCAAAACGCCCAGTATCGCTATAGCTTGCATCAACATAGGCAATAGCGCCGAAATCATCTATCGGATAATCCACATTGCTCATAAAAAGACGCTCCAAATAACTCATCGACTTTGATTCAAAGGCTGACAACTGCTTTTTAAGTAATTTTATAGCTTTTTTATTCTTTGCTGCCTGCTTGACAGATTTTTTCAGTTGCTTCTTTAATTGCTTTTTCAAGGCTTTTTTCGTCATAATCTAGCCGCTCCTTTTAATATATTCAAAGCTCTTTTTCATTTAAGGAATCTGATAAGTTAATTATATATGATACTATGGACAGAAACTGTCATTGTTATAATAAGAAAAGAGCTTTGGAATAAAAATTTTGCATCACCTATGCTTAACTTCATCCTAAAAACAAAAAAGAGGATAACGTACCGCGAAAGTACATTATCCTCGTGCTGTTATAGGCAGTCAGCTTACACACACTAAACAGCTTGCAAACAAAAACAGAGAATAGTGCTGTTATACACTATCCTCTGCTTTTTATTCCACCAATCAACTGTCACGATTGGACTAATTCTGGTGGAGATGAGGGGAGTCGAACCCCTGTCCGAAAATATTGCCATACAACTTTCTCCGAGCGCAGACGTCATACTTTGTTTCGCGCTGCGATTGCCTGACGACGGGCCTTCACATTGCTATCCTAAAGAGTTTCCCTTAAAGCCTATAGGAATCAGCCTTAAGGTATCCCACTATTGACTGTCATTCCTCACCCGCGGGAGGAGGCTTGGAGACAGTTAGCAGATTAAGCTGCTAAAGCGTATTCTTGTTCAGCGTTTATATTTAAACGTGCCCACCGATTATCGTGCAGATGGAACCACGGCTCGCTTATCATACCGCACCTACCCCCGTCGAAACCAGTACATCCCCAAATTGGAATATATCGGTGAAAGAGCCGATACGCTACAATGATATTTTACTATGCTTTAGTCAAAAAGTCAAATCACTGTGCATGAAGAATTTGTGAATTCACCCGTCTATCAGCGATTCCTGTCCTTCAGCGCGCGCTCCATCTCGCGCTTCGCGTCGCGCTTGGCCATATCCTGACGCTTATCATACAGCTTCTTGCCGACTGCCAGCGCCAGTTCCATCTTCACCAGACCATGCTTAAAGTACAGCTTGAGCGGTACAAGCGCATAGCCCTTTTCCTTCACCTTGCCGATGAGCTTGTTAATCTCCGCACGGTGCAACAAAAGGCGGCGGCTGCGCAGTGGGTCATGGTTAAAGATATTGCCATGATCGTAGGGACTGATGTGCAGATTATACACAAAGACCTCCGCCTGACGTGTTACCTGCGCATAGCTGTCCTTCATATTCGCTTTGCCCGCACGCAGGGACTTTACCTCCGTACCGGTCAGCGCAATGCCTGCCTCAAAGGTTTCGTAAATGGTAAAGTCATGGCGTGCCTTACGATTTTCTGCTATAATTTTAATCTTTTGTTCTGCCATAATTATCTGCTTTTCCTATTCTTTTTTCTGCTCTTTTTGCCGGACTTGCTGCCGCCCTTAGAACTGCTCTTAAGCGCAGGCTTGCCGTGCTTGGCGCTACGGCGTCCGGCCTCTTTATTCTTCGCACCCTTGTGCTTTTTCTTCTGCGTTTCCGCGCTCAGAGCGATGCTCTGCGTGCTGCGTCCGCTGCTCGGCTTCTGCTTCATCAGCAGCTGTTGGCGGATGTGCTCGCGCACGCCTGCGTTCTCCCCAGCCATAATGAAGTCGATGCTTACATCGCTGATATTTACCTGCAGCACCTCAATGCGCACCTTATCACCCAGGCGATAGGTGTGACCGCTGTGCGTACCTACGAGGGCATAACGCTCCTCGTAATATTCGTAGTAATCATCCATCAGGCTGGAAATATGCACCAGGCCCTCAACACCGTTCTCCAGCTCGACGAACATACCGAAGGCCGTCACGCCGGAAATAACGCCGTCAAATTCTTCACCGATATGGTCTGCCATATATTCGCACTTCTTGAGGTCGACGGTAGCACGCTCCGCGTCTGCTGCCGCACGCTCGCGAATAGAGGAATGATCGGCAATAACGTCCAGCTTATCCCCCAGCTTTTCGGCATCTGCTTCCTTCAGCGTAGGCTTGGCCATCCAGGCACGCAGCAGGCGGTGCACAATCAGGTCGGGATAACGGCGAATCGGCGAGGTAAAGTGCGTATAATACTTCGCCGCCAGGCCAAAGTGACCGATGTTATCCGTCTGGTAAACAGCCTGCTTCATGGAGCGCAGTGCAACCGTAGTTACCAATCGTTCCTCCGGACGGCCGGCGATTTCCTTCACAGCCTGCTGGATATCCTTCGGCTCCGTTTCTTCCTTGGGAATAAATTTAATATTAAAGTTTGCCAACAGCTTGGCGAACTCCTGCATTTTTTCTTCGTTCGGAATATCATGCACGCGGTAGATAAACGGCCAGTGCTGATTAAACATATGCTGCGCAACGGTTTCGTTGGCCGCCAGCATAAACTCCTCGATAATAGACTCCGCATTGCCGTGAATACGCTGCACAATCTCAATCGGATGCAGCTTTTCATCCAAAATAACCTTCTGCTCCGGCAAATCAAAGTCAACTGCTCCGCGGCGCGTACGCTTGTCATGCAAAATTTGGCGCAGAATGTCCATACGCGCAACCATCGGCAGAATGTCCTCATACTTGTCGCACATTTCCTTGTCGCCTGCCAAAATTGCACGCACAATGTTGTAGCTCAAACGGTGACGGACATTGATAACCGCCGGGAAAATCTCATAGCCAAGCACCTTGCCCATTTTATCAATATGCATCTCGCACGCCATGGAAAGACGGTCCTCACCGGCGTTCAAGCTGCAGATACCGTTCGACAAGCGCTCCGGCAGCATCGGCAGCACGCGGTCGACAAGATAAACGCTCGTACCGCGCTCTCTTGCTTCCTTATCCAGCACGCTGTCTTCCGTAACATAATAGCTGACGTCCGCAATATAAACTCCCAGCAGGTATTCGTTGTCGCTTATCTGCTCTACATAAACAGCATCGTCCAAATCCTTGGCGTCCTCGCCGTCGACGGTTACGACAGTGCGCTCACGCAGATCACGGCGGCCTGCCAGCTCGCTCTTTTTAATAGACTTCGGCACCTTGCGCGAAGCCTCCAGCACCTCATCCGGAAAAGTCAGCGGCAGATCATTCTGCTTGATAATCGACAGAATTTCCAGGCCTACGTCGCCGATGTTGCCCAAAACCTCAGTAACCTTGCCCTCGGCCTTGCGGTGCTCCTGCGGCCATTCGGTAATTTCTACTACGACCTTCTGACCATCCTTCGCACCGTTAAAGTGCTTGCGCATAATATATACATCCTGACCGATGCGCTTGTCATCAGGCGTTACAAAGGCGAAATCACCGGTCTGGTGGAAAACGCCTACCACCTTATTATTAGCATGCGTGATGATACGCAGGATTTCGCCCTCAGGCTTTTTGCCCTGCGCCGCATTGTTCACACGCGCCAGCACACGGTCATTGTTCATCGCACCATGCAGAGCGCGCGGCGGAATGAACACGTCCGGTCTGTCGCCCTTGTTATCCGGAATGACAAAGCCAAAGCCCTTGCTCGTCAGCTGAAAGCGTCCGGCAACCAGGCCCATTTTCTCCGGCAGGCCGTATGTTTCAAAGCGTGTCTTGATAATCTCGCCGTTCTGCTCCAGCGCCAGCAGCTCGTCCCAAAACTTGTTGGGATTTACGTCATGCCCCAGCGCATCCACCAGCTCCTCCGAGGTCATCGGTGCATAGCTTTCTTCGCGCATAAAATTTAATATTTTTTCACGTACATCCTTCGTCTGCATAATTTTACCTCTATTCTTCTTCACCCTCGCCTGCGGCGAGCTTACGCGACGGTTGCGGCGTTTCATCCACAATCATCATCTTTGACAGACATTCCGCCAACAGCGTACCATCCTTTTTGCAGATTGTACCCTGCATTTCAACCATGCGCCCCTTGCGCTTCAGCTCACGTCCGGTGCAGACAACCTCCTCACCGATTGCCAGCGGCTGACGGTAGCGGATTTCAATTTTCGCCGTATAGGAAGGCTTGCCCTCCTTGGCAAAAAGATAATTGCCTGTCACCTCATCAAGCAGCACGGCAACCAGCCCGCCATGCATGCGACCGGGATAGCTTTGGTGCTCCCGCCGCGGCGTAAAATACGCTGTGCACTTGTCGTCGTCAATTTCAAAACGCATATGTAACCCGCTGGGATTATCCTTGCCACAGGCAAAGCACCAGCTGTATTCGTTATTATTCAATAGTGACTTATCCATATTTCTTCGTTTACCCTTCAATATCCTTTTATTCAGCAAAAAAATCGGCGATTTCCTTAAAAACTGCCTCATGCTCGCGGTCCAGTGTCAGAATGTGCCCGCTGTGCTCAAACCAGACTAATCTTCTGCTGCTGGCAGCAGCTAATTTGTTATAGATATATTCGGCACTGCGCGGCTGCACGGTATGCTCTGTTTTCGACTGCAAAATCAAACAGGGGATTTTGATTTCCGCCAGCAGCTTGTTCTTGCATTCATTAAGCATCTTAAAAAGACTCATCAACGGCTTCGTCGGCATTTTGGCATATGAGATGCAATATTCCTGCAGCTCCTGATAATTCTTCTTGTGCTTAGGCAAGTAGTGGATGAAAAAGCGCAAGAACGCCAACAGCGGCGCACGCTTATCCTGCACAAAAATCGGTGCCGAAATAAAGGCAGCCTTCTTCACCGGCAGCTTTGCTGCCAGCTTGATAGCCAGCAGTCCGCCCATCGACAGGCCTGCCACATAAACACTGTCAAAACGCGCCAGCAGCTCCAGACATTCCGCTTCGGCAGCAGCATACCAATCCGTCGCGGTGGTTGCCTCCAGATCTTTTATGCTCGTGCCGTGGCCTGGAAGGCGCACACAGCTCACAGTATAGCCAAGCGCATGCAGGTAATCGCCCAACGGACGCATTTCCGACGGCGCACCGGTGTAACCATGCAAGAGCAAAACTGCCTTATTATTCTTTCCTTCCAGCAGAAATGATTCTGCACCTTCAATTATCCGCACAAGCTTCACCTCAAAGTTATTCTATACTAATTTATATTATATCATAAAAAAAGCATACTGATTACAGCATGCTTTGATTTTGCAAGAACTTCATACATTGCGATGCAGAAAAGTACTGATTTTTGTCAACTACATACATTGCAATGTATGTAGTTGGTGTTTTTGAGAGGTTTTATACATTGCAATGTAGCAAAAAGAGGACGGTGCACACAGTCCTCTCCTTTTACTTATCTTAAAAACCTGAGGCATTATCGAACCCACCCTCTTGAGAGAATTGCATGATTAAATGTACCGTTGATTCAATAATTTTCTGATACTTATCTATTTCTTCTTGTGAAAAACCAAATATATCTTCCCACTTATAATCTGGTAAATAACACGTAGCATGATGAAAGCAATCCTTGGCATCGGGCTTTTCAATGTAAACTTTTACAGTTCCATCACTGCGCATCTCAGAATGTACAATTTCTGTATTATCGTCTAAGGTTAAAAACGGATACATCAAAGTAATCCCCTCCTTTTAGTCTAAGTGTACACAAAAGTGTATCAAAAAGCAAGAGAGCTATTCCTTTATCAACACGCAAAAAGAGGACGGTGCGCACCATCCTCATATATTTTTACAACCCAAGCTGCGCTCTAAGTGCGCTTTGCAGTAACTGAGAAAAGTTAATCTTTTTCTTTTCTGCCAATTCGTTCAGATACCAGGGAATCGAGAGAGTTTTCTTAACGGAACGGTTATCCATCTTTGCACGTATGCCAAACATATTCACATCAATAAAGCAGATGGTTTCATTGGCTGCAATATGCATATCTCTATATTCAGGAACCGGAATCACTTCATCATCCTGCTCCATTCCCCAAAGATGCAATTCCAAGGCACCCTTAGCCTGATTAACAGCTTGTGGAATATCCTCACCCGAGGCAACACAGCCCGGTAAATCAGGAAAATATATATTGTAGTTTTTTTCATTTTTTTCTATAATGGCGGGGAAAATATAATTGTCCGGGTAGTTTTTGTACATAGAAATGCCTCCTCGTAAATTACTTTAATCCGGCTTGCTTTAAAATACTCGCCTCTGTTTTCAGGCTTATGTCATCGCTTATTTTATGCGCAGCAATAGTTACGCGACCAGGTTTGGTAGGATGCTTGTACTGCCTGTGACTTCCAACCTGAGCCACCAACACCCAACCATCTTTTTCAATGAGCTTGATAATGTCTTTAAACTTGCGTGGCATGTCATCACTCCTTGGCTTTATTATAGCATACGTATTGAATACGTACAAGCCTTAGATACGCAAAAAGAGGACGGTGCGCACCGTCCTCTTTTCATTTATGCATATGCGATTTTTTGCTTTTCAGCGAATTGACTAAAAGTCAAATTAGAAAGTGAATACTACTTGGCTCCACAGAGTCTTCATGTCGGAGTCGTCCAGCTTGTCTTCCAGATCATAGTATTCAACAGCACCAACGATGTTCTTAGCGAAGGTGTAGTTAGCGCCTACCATGTAGCCTTTGAAGCCATGAGTGCCGTATTCGCCGTTCATAGTGTGAGCAACAACGGTGGAACGAGCTTGGTCATAGTAGTTAGCGTAGATGCCGAAGGAACCTTCTTTAGCAGCTTTAGCGCCAGCATAGGACAAACCAACAACGATTGCATCGTCGTCTTTGGTTACATATTCTTCGCTGGATTTCATGTAGTTAGCGGACAGGTTCAGGTTTTTAGCCAGATCAAATGCTACGCCAACGTTCCAGATTTTGTTGTCGTCCAAAGAATAGGAACCAAGATTTGCACCGCTATAATCACCTTTTGCAGCATTATATGCATGTGCGCTGGAGGTAGCATCTTGGAATACAGTATAGCCAGCGGTTGCAGCTACAACGCCGAATTTAGCATCAACTTTTGCACCGTAAACGTTGTCATATTCTAATTCGGTTTTCATCAGTTTCGGATAAACTTGAACAGTTTTACCTTGGTTGGTCGGTTTAGCATAGAAACCGGTTACTTTAACGTCTTTGCCATAGGAAGCAACAACGCCGTCAGCACGGGTATCATACAGGTTGCCAGCAACCAGGTTCAGAGGCAGACGACCAGCTTCAACAGCTACGCCACCGATTTTACCATCAACATAAGCACGTTGGAATTTGGTATCTTCGTTGCCAGCATTGTCTTTCAGATCTTGGATGTTTTCCAGCATGCCGGTGTAAGTCCAGTCATCATTGATTTGGCCTTTTACCCAAATACGGGAACGCAGTTTAGTAGCATAACCGTCTTCATCATAGTCAGCATAGTTGTAACGGATGTTGCCGGTAATTTTAACGTTATCAGCTTTTTTCTCCAGGTTAGCAACGCGAACGCCCAGGTTGTCCAGTTCGTCAGCGAATTCAGCAGCCAGTTTGTCAACGTTAGCGCCTTTAGCCATTGCTTTAGCAACGA
>ERZ1027266.427-NODE-427-length-29555-cov-14.627458_pt1 | contig 29555 bp, 8 predicted proteins | sample MGYA00519257_ERZ1027266 | MGnify/ENA primary metagenome ERZ1027266 (study PRJEB26926, sample SAMN06164683) | human gut metagenome | biome: ENVO:00009003; feature: ENVO:2100002; material: ENVO:00002003 | host: Homo sapiens | place: USA | collected 2012 ... | reverse complement strand
CGAGATTCATGAGCGTCTCGTGGGCTCGGAGATGTGTATAAGAGACAGAGACACTACAGCGGAACGGCAGGCTCTACCGAAAGCAACACCACAGGATGGGAATATGCAGGAATACAAAACACCGCCCTATCCTCCATACAGACAATAAAATACTGGGACTACTCCGCAACAAGCTACCGCTTCTTCGCATACAGTCCCTCCGACACCCAGGCAACATCAGCACAGGCAAGCGACAGCAAGTCGTTCTCCTTCTCATTCCCCTTCGCCTACTCCGATGCTGCCACTGCCACCACCCTACCATACATCAGCGAACTATGGTTTGCCCTACCTGCATCGTCAGGTAGCGTTTCCCCACCAGCCTCCTCCTACGGCAGCTGCGTAACCCTCACCTTTGCCCCACTCATCGCCAAGGTGCGCTTTAAGTTCAGCAATCCCGAAGGGGCAGATGCCGTAGTAATAAAAGACATACAGTTTCGCGACAGCCGCTTCATGGCAGACCCCACTACCGCAACGACACCTCTACGAGGCACCATCACCGCCACCTACCCACTGCAGGGCATACCAACAAGCAGCAGTCCCACCTTATCGTGGACCACGACAGATACAGCGGAAGGCAGCAGTGCTTCATCCACAGGTCCACTCATCCTCACCATACCATACGAAGAGGAAGGCGACCGGATACACAACGTAAGCGACAAGAGTCTCTACGGCAAGTGGTACTATGTGCCACCTTTCAATGCCATCCCATATAGCCAGGGAGCATACACCATAACAGCGAATATAGACGGAAGATATGCCTCTGCCACCGTGCCGGAAGAGTTCATGCAATGGAAGGCAGGCTATCAATATACATACATCTTCAAGATTACCGAAGCAGGCACCGTAATCAGCTTCTCCGACCTGCAAGTGGAGAAATGGCTGACAGGAAGTAATATAGACAACAACGGCAGCGGTACCGAAGACTGGTAACAGGTACATAAACTTATGCACATGAAAAGACAAAAATACATATTGCCACTCATCGTCCTCGCAGTCCTCACGGCATGCGACAGTACCGATGCACCCATCCAACACCCCGACAGCTACGACAACATAACCTTCTCCGCCCAGACCCAGAAGCTCATAACACGTGCCAACCCATACGAGGCTTACGACAACAATCGTCATCCAGCCACGATGGGCGTATTCGGCTATTACGATATTGCAGGCTACGCAGCCCTTACAAGAGCCACGACACCCGCTCTCCCCAACCCTATCTTCGGCAACGACATTACCAACTATGACACCACGACAAAGACATGGGCAACCACAACCACCAGACGCTGGGATGACTACAAAGGAGCCACCTCCTTCGACTTCTTTGCATATATGCCTCATACGGCAGGAGCCAAAGTGGAACGTACTGCCAAGAACACCTATACCCTATCGGTGCCATTCTCAATGCCTACAGCAGCACCTTTCATCTCCGACACCAAAGAAGCACCTATCATCTGCGCCACTCCGGAGCACAAGGAGGGAACCGATGCCACAGGCAAGCAGTTCACCTTCGAACGTATCGTAAACCTACAGTTCGACCAGACTCTCACTGCCTATAATCTCCTTTTCATGCTCACCTCCAAGATGAACGCCATCAGACAGTTCCGCATAAAGAGCGTCACCATATCAGGCGAGATTGCCACCTCCGGAACCATAACCAGAACATACTCCTGGGCTAACAACAGCTGGACAGCCGATGCCATACAATGGACAGGCATCACCCGACAGGCATCAACAGCCTCTCCTGTTCCCATTCCTTATAAGTCATACGGAACAGAAGCCTACAATGATGACACGCAGACCGCCCTCATCACCTCTTCCGGTTATACGCAGTGGGGCTCAACCTTCTACACCATTCCCGATGACAAATTCATGCCTACCATCTCTGTAACATACGATGTGGTGTTTATGGACGAGAACCAGAAGGAGGTCATCACACGAAAGGACGTGACATCAAACATCATACTGAACAAGAACAACTTTCCGAGCCTCACCACAGGAACCACGGCAATGATAAACCCCATACGCATCCTCATCCAGCCCCACTACCTATATGTGTTGGCAGACCAGGATGCCTACACGGGTCAGCTGCTGATACAATAACGGTTGACGGCTTCGCATAACATAAGAAAGCAATATTAAAGCTCCCTATTTATGAAGACAAGAAACACGATATCAAGCAAAAGAACATTATATATTGTCATGACAGTCCTTGTCATGATACTTGCAGGCAGTATCTATTGCCAGGCAGATGACAATACGACGACATATATAGAAAAAAGACTCTACTATAGTGATTTCCAGGACTGGGACAAGTTGGCAGCAAGTTCTGATGTGCAACAAGTAAAAAAGAAAACTATAGACGCTCAGGAGCTGGTGTTTAATTTGTACAGGACCGCTGTTGACCCTACTGGTACAAACGATAAGTTCAAAGACTACACAAACTACAAGACCACCGTCGGCTATCTGCAGACCGAAAAGACCGGAAACGGCTCCGACATACCATATATCGAGATTGAGCCACTGAAAAGTGTAACTACAATTAAGTTTGTACAGGCGGCAACAGGCGGCAAACGTGGTTTGGGACTTGAAGTGAAAGGAGAAGGTGATGCAAACTGGGTAAAGCTTGATACCGCCTATATCAGCAATGCAAATGGTGAAGAAGTAACAGTCAATGTGGACCGCAAGAATGTTAGGCTGCGCTTCTATAGTCTGGCATACAACCAGAATGCCTATATGACCTCACTGGAAATCTATGGCAACGTAGAAGTAAAGCAGCAAATCAACCTGACATATTATGATACGGACCATAAGACTATCCTTGGAACGGAAACCGTAAAAAGCGGTTCTTCATTCACACCAAACAAGGAAATACAAGACAAAGTGAAAATCCCGGCAGACAATAAATTCCGCGGATGGTTCAACTCCGATGAAGCAGCAGCAGAAGAGGTTGTTGAAGGTTCTATACTTATCACAGACCAACTCCTGTATGCAAAAGCCACTCCTATAGAAACAGCTACCGACAACAAGGAATACAATTATGACCTGAAGAAAAACAACTGGTATCAGGAAGACCACGAACTGATAGAAATAGACGGAGGAGCATGGAAAAGCACACAACACGGCTGGGGCTTCAGCAACGGAGGAACAATAAAGCTTCAGGTGGCAAAGAAAGCCCAGGTAGACCTTACGCTATGCAGCCAGAGCAAAGGTGGCACTATCACTGTTACAGACAGCAGAGGTACGGCATGGGATAGCTTCAACGCCAATGCCAACAAAGAAGGTAGTGTGCAAAGTATTGAATATAAAGGAGGTACACCCACCACACTGACTATCGACATTCCGGCAGGAACATATATCCATAGTGTTCATCTCAGAAACTATATACCTATATATATAACGTTTGACTGTTCAGACAAGAACATACAAGGCACAGGACCAGAGAAGATACAATGCGACACTAATACCGGCATGGCAACCATGCCGGACCATTCTCTATTATATCGTGAGGGATGGTCTTTCGCCGGTTGGACAGACGGCACGAATATATATGAAGCAGGAAAGGAGTATCTCTTTGAGAACAATGTTACACTCAAGCCAAAGATGGAGGAAAACACCATCGACCTCACAGACACAAACACTCCGATAACGGTTGAATGGAATTTTGACTACAGGAATGCGCCAAAGATTAGTCTGAATGACAAATCGACATATCAGACATTGCCATACACCAAGACGGTGAATATAGAAGGCACAAACCAGGATGTCACGCTGATGATGGACGTTTCTAATGGCGGTAAGATTGATAATACAAACTCACGTGTCAATAACTTGACAGGAGAGGGAGCACAGATAAACGACAACACATCCTTCACCGTGCCTGCCGTATACGGAATGAACATTTCCATACACGCATCCGAGAAGGTGGACGGAGAGAACAACAACAATGAAACGCATTTCGGTACAGGAACAGATGATGCCACGATTGAAGTAAGTGATGAAAACGGAAGCGTACCTGCCGAATGTATTCAGACTACAACAGACAACAACAAGACTATATCATTCACCTATAAAGGTGATGCTCTGAAGGCTAAAATAAAAATAGTAAAGTCCGGTTCCAAAGAGCCCTGGGGCTTCTACAAAGCCATCACCGTTACCTATCCTGTGTTGCCGAACATAGAAATAGCGAATGTCATCTCCAATATTGACAATACTAATTACCCTAACGAAACGGCAGGGAATGCCGGTAAGGTGAGCACTGAATTGAAGAACCCTGAAGCCACTTCGCATACCAATACCGGCAAGCGATACAAGGAGGGTGACATCGTGACGATTTCCGCCACCCCGGAATACGGCTATGTGCTTGACAAGCTTACTGCCAACGGCGTAGACCACACTTCACAATCCATTGACCACAAAATAACGGCAGGCAAAAACACTATTGTAGCTACATTCAAACGTATGCCGTTGCATAAGGTAACGGTGACGACGGCAAATGCAAGGTTCGGCTCATTCTCTATGTCTTCCGGAAACGACAATTTCTATAATGAGACAAGAAACAAGGATGGCATCATAACAAAGGCAGAGAACTGGTATACAGAAGGCACAGAGGTTTCCATATATGCTGATGCCGCAACGAACTATATTCTTGACAATTGGTCTGACGGCATAAAGACGCTGTCGGAAACAGACCCGTACACCTTCAATATGGGAACAAATGACATGAATATCATTGCGAACTACAAGCTCGGAAATATAGGTACTGTCATCTTCAAGATTCCGGAAGGTTCGGTAAACGGTGCTTCAGACGAATGCAAAGGTGCATACAGCATCACACCTGCCGAGCAGAAAAATGTCCGCTCTTTTACCATTCCATCCAACTACACGTTCTACAAGAGCATGGATGCGGCAGGCAAAGGTTCCACTTTGGCATATTGGGTGGAAGAAGGCAACAACAGCGAGAACAAGGATAAATATGAGCCGGGACATCTGTATTCATTCAAGAATACAAATGAGGTCCTTACTCTCGTTCCTGTGTTCACGGAAAACCCTACGACAATAGAGAACAGACGAAGTAACACACTGGTACGCTATGACTTCGGTCGCAGCATACTAAGCTATGACGACCCTAAGACAAAGCATCGCAAGGTGTGTGCGCAGCCTGTAGACATCGGTCACAACAAGAAACCATTCTGGACAACACAGGCATACGTAGAGACTGTTGACGAGGGTGTAGACAAACCGCACATGAGAGACATAGCAATATGGTGCGACACTGGCGACAACGGATTTATCCGCAATACCGACCTCGACAAATGGTGTGCCTTCGGTCCTGGCACCACACTATGGGTTCCTGCCGGCAACGGCACCAAGATTACAATGCTCACCTATTCGAAGATTACGACAACTACGTTTGACGACACAGTGCCTACACTCGATGAAGAACGCACAGCAGCAGAACGACAGAAGGCTGACACCAAGAAACTGTATGTTTACAGCTATACCACCCGCAGTGCTGCCGACCGCGTGGCAATAAAGATAGGTGACGACTACTCATACTACCAATGGCTCGAACTGGATGTTCCGAAAGCCAACCTTGCCAATCTGTATGCTACAGTAGACGACGATAAGCATGGAGCAATAACGGCAATAGAGTCTGCAACAGGCAAATACGAAGTGACAGAACTTGAGGATGGAGGCCATGCCTTCCAGAAGGGCGACCGAGTGAGGATGACAATAAAGAGAAAGTTCGGCTATGAGCTTGACAAGATTGTTGACCTGGCAAAAGAAGACGAAGACGGCAACCCGCTTGCCATAATAAAGATGAACGGCGACGGCACATGGGACTCTGCCACAGGTGAAGACAATAACGGCTTCACTCTGGATAAGATAGAGCCGACAGAAAAAGGTGAACGCACAACATATATCATAGAGTTCAACATCACCGACCACCGTGATTTCAAGATCTACTTCAAGGAGAAGCATACATACTATATCCACTTCAACACCGGTAAGTTAGCCTCGGGCATTGCTCCAGAGGCAATATGGGTGGAGAAAGATGACAAGTTCACAATTCCGAGCAACAAGACATTATACTATGAGGGGAATACTCTCGACCACTGGGAAGACGAGAACAAGGAAATCTTCAACATAGGCAGCACATATACGGCAATAGGAAAAGACCGACGCCTGTATCCAGTATTCAAGGCTAATACCTTCAACATCCTCGACCTGAAGACAGAAGCCATCGCTACATGGAATCTGAACAAGAATGATGGAGCGCCGACCATCAACTACGAAAAGAACAAGGGAATCCTCGTGACGCAGCTCAAGAACTCTGATGGCAAGAGAATCGATCTGAAGGTTGAGCTTGACGCGACAAACGGCGGTAAGTTCAACAATACCGACGGAAATAAAACCAACCGCATCCAGATTAACGCCCAATCCATCATTAACTTCCCGTCAACTCCACAATGTGTGGTAAAATGGGTTGCGACAAATGATTTCAACCAAATAAAAATAGCTGGGAAGATTGTAGAAACTACTGCCGAGAACAAGAAAGAAGCGGAAGGGCAATGTTCCGGTGATTCTGCTTACGAACAGATAGAGTTCATAGAAGGAATATACAGCAAATGTTTCAGCGTGACATACAAGCCGCAGACGACAGCAAGAGCAACCATTGCGACACTGTCATGCGGCAACGGTGTGAATTACGAAGCTGCTAATATACAGGAGCAGATGGAGAAAGACGGACACGTAACCTTCAAAGTCTCTCCTTGGCTGTATGACGAGACGATACCTGCCGTGACAGGAACGGCAACAGAAGACGGCACGGTGGAAATATCTTCTGCCACTGTGCTCACACCGGAATGTATCGCTAAGGTAAAGACAAAGGCAGGCATCATCGTGGAGACATATCCTATAGTGTTTGTATGGGACGGTGCTCCAGAGAACAACCCTGAACTTACAAAACTTACCGTAAACGGAACAGAATATACTGGTACGGAAAATGAAATCCATAATGTGCCACGAAGCGGTGTCATCAAGCTATCGTTCAGCCGCACTATGGATGCTGCCAACATCAATTATGATGGCATCACGTATACAGCCCAAAAGGGCAAGGAGCAGGTTTTCAAATACTGGAATATGCCAGCAGGGGGAACAATAACCCTGAGCTTCAATCATGAAAACAAAGTATTCAAGGACATCTACGGAAAAGAATGTCAGCAAGACCTAAAGCTCGTCATGCACATCATGGACGACGATACATATTACCATCATCACAAGTTCGACTTCATCGTAGGCAAGGACGGCAATATCGACAAGGCTATCGAGGCAGCAAACAGCAACACCAAGACCGACGGACACCGATACTATATCTTCGTGCCGGACGGGAAATATAAGCTGACAGGAGACAGCAACGGACAGACCAAAATCACGAAGTCCAACATCTCCATCATCGGACAGAGCAAGGAGGGAACAACGATATTCAATCGCCCGACAGAGAAAGGTATCAGCACGACGGCTACTATATATATAGAAAAGAACCAAACCGACTTCTATGCCGAAGACCTTACTCTTGAAAACGCCTTTGACTATTTCGGTTCATCTGCAAACGGTGAAGGACAAGCCGTATCATTCCTTGACCGTGGCAACAGAAGCATAATGAAGAATGTGGCTCTGAAGAGCTATCAGGACACATACTACTCAAATAACGCAAATGAGGACTTCCGCGGATATTTTGAAACCTGCGATTTCTATGGCGTGGTTGACTTTATCTGCGGCAACGGTAATATATGGTTTGAAAAGTGTAATCTGATACACCGCGACCGAGACGGAAACAATATTGTCGCACCAAGCACCGAAGCTATGGCAAACGGATATTCAGGACAGGAATGGGGATATGTGTTCAACGAATGTTCCATCAAACCTGAGTCGGACAACATGCTTAGATTCGAGGACAAGAACTGGACGCTGGCACGTGCATGGGGCGGTTCACCGGCTTGTACATTCCTCAACACAAGGATGTTTACACAGCCAAAATCTTACGGATGGGGAAAGATGACTACAAATCTGCTTCTCCGCTTCCACGAATACAACAGTAAGGATGCTGCCGGTAATGCGCTCTCACTTGCTACACGCTCATTGGCATCATGCTCACCGGCAATAGGTTCCGACGACTGCGTACTGACCGATGAACAGGCGAAGGAATATACACTCAGGAACGTAGTGGGCGGATATGACGCCTTTGAACCGGACAAGCTCTGCAAACAGATTGATGCCGCCTCAAGAACCAAGGGTGACAAGGACGACAACAACGAGTTATGGGAAGACAACATCGAAATTGATAACAACGAACTGAAATGGCATGCCCATACCTCTGCCCTCTGCTACGTCATATTCAAGTTGAATAAAGACACCGGCAAATGGGAATATCTGGAGAATACAACAGAAAGCAGCATAAATCTCTTGCCATACGGCTCCGGCTACTACTGCGTTAGGGCTGCCAACCAGCGAGGCGGATTAGGTTCCGCAACGGCACTGGTCAATTATGAATCCATCTCGCCATACGAACTGAATATCAAGCAGACTGGCGACCTCACCGTTGACGGACAGCCATACGGCTGGAGCACAATCTGTCTGCCGTTCAATGCGAAAGTGCCAAACGGAGTGACAGCGTATGCCGCTACAGCCCATAACGAGCAGTCTGCCGACAAGAAGGTTATAGACCTGAAGATGACGCTCACCCCAGTAAAGGTAATAGACGGTTTGAAGGGATATGTGGTGTATGGGCCTGCCGGCACACATCAGTTCAGTCCGACATCACGCCTATGCAACAAGGAAACAATCCTTGACGGCAACTCTACAGACTATGCCATATCATCGGTTAACATCAACTGCTATGTGCTTGCAAACAAGACATGGGGTCTCGGTTTCTATAAATACACCGGCTCTACACTTGCTGCCAACAGAGCATGGCTACCACAGGATATGGTAAGCATCAGCGACCAGGAAGTACTGGCAACCGGCACACGGGCAATAACCCTCATCATAGAAGGCGGAACGGCTGTTATGCCCCACCCTGTATTCATGGACGACAACACTGGCAAAGCGGTTTACACGCTTTCAGGAAAACGAGTGGATGGTGCAACGCCACAAGGCATATACATCTCTCGCAAAAAAGGTAAGTTCTTAAAGAAATAAATCTCAAGGAGATAAGTCATAATAACAACGAAATAATTATATTACAATGACAAGACGTTCAACGTTTAGCACGAGTATTATATTTATCATATCTATATTATTGCTGACAGTCAATGTACAAAAGGCATTTGCACAGACCGTCAGTACCAACGACATAAGAGAGACTCTGAATTTCCAAGAAGGAAAGGCAGTGTATTCTTTAGCTTCCGCAAATATACCGGAAGGGAGTTCCTGCGTTTGGAAGATTGACGGGAATGAAGTAACCGACGGCATATCAGACAATGGCAAGACCATCACCTTGATGCTCAGCGACAAGATACGCAAGGCAGAGATAACCATAACCTCCGCCGACGACACATCACAGACCCTTACTTTCGATATTGAGCCGAAAGAATACGGTAAGGACTATAACGGCTTGCACTTCTATGCCGACAGCTACTCTGCCGGAGACGGAAGCAAAGACAAGCCGTTCCTTATCAGCAATGACATGGAACTTGCGAAACTGGCACACGACGTGACAAACGGTAACGCTACAAACATGTATTCGAATAAATACTTCAAGCTGACTGCTGACATAGTCCTAAGCAGAGGTTACTGGACACCGATAGGTACTACATACCCTACTGCAGGACGTTTCTTTGCCGGCAAATTAGACGGCGACGGACATGCCATAAAGAACATGCATATCAGCTGGACTAACGAGTCGGGAAAAGAATCATCATGGGGTCTCTTCTCACGACTTAACGGCAGTGCAGCCAATGAGACAGGCTTTGCATCTGTCACTAATCTTACTATCGACAATGCCTGCGTTGAAAAGAAAGCCGGATATACTCCTAAAGGTACTGGTACTATAAAGATAGGTGTCGTTGCCGGTGACATGACACAGAATGCAGAAATCAGCAATATCATCATACGCGAATCAAAAGTTACAGACAGCGGAGAGACTTATTCCACAAAAAACAAATACAGGGTTGGCGGCATCGTAGGATATCTGGATGCCTTCAGGATTTTCAGAATCTTCAACATCTCTGCCGATACGGAGATGGATATGTTCCAGAAGGCGAACCTCACAGGCACACAAGGACAGGTTTCCATTTCTGGAGGTATCGGTGCAGCAAGTACTCTTACGCTAAGCAATACCAACAGCTATGTGGTACTGCCAAGAAACATCTATGTGCACGGTTCTGGAATAAAGACCAATGCCGACACTAACAAATGTAAAAAAGGAAGCGTGATAGCGTTTATCGCTTACAACAACTTTGTAGACTATGCAAAGGACACATGGTTCTATACCCCTGCGAACAAGGTTGATAACACTTACGACTACAACAAATTCGGTACGGAGAAAGACATTACTGCCGTTGACGCAACCACAGGCAAGACCAATGGCAACATCTTTGTTGACATGGCAAACCAATTTATCAACGACAATAGGCTTGACAAAAAGACATGGTCGTATTCCAATAACCGCTTCTCTTTCAGTACCATCACGCTGCAATGGAAGCGTGGTACAGATGATGTAATGACAGTAATGGCTGGCGAGAATAAAGTATCGTCAGGCACTTACGATTGGTATGTATCGCGTGACAATACTACTGGTAACAAAGTGAATACCCAGCCATGCAATCCATTCTCTTTGACCCGTCAGACATACGACCAATATGTATATGCCCAGACTGTTGATGGCACCCAACGTACGAACTCTGTATTTGTTCCGGCAATCGGCATTACTGCAAAGCTCGACGTCAAGACCAAGCCTGGTACATATATAATAGATGTTACCAACAACACGGAAGAGAAATTATCCAACAAGGAGCTCGGCCTTTCCATAACATACGAGTGGTTTAATGGAGAAACCAAGTTATCTGAAACATCAAACGAACTCATACGTCCTGCCACTGCAACACACAAAGACAAATTCAGCTGTCTTGTTACCGTAAAAAGCGGTAGCACCGTTCTTCTTAGCCAAAGACTGAATGCCACTGTCGTGGTATATCTATGTCCGGCTGGAGTAACCGTTGGCGACAAAACGTATGCCCAAGGTGCCGACAATTATACAGATGAGGAATGGGGCTATACCCCCGACAAGCCGATGCTGACATGGAAGGGAGCATACAGCAAACTGTCAGCAGCAGGAACATGGAACGAGAACATCATCGTGCTGATGGGTGAGAGTAAAGGCAGTGTTACCAACGACAGGACTAATGGCTTCAATATCACCGACAATAATATTGGAGTTAATATACTGACAAAAGACAAATGGGATAATGCAAAGAAATCACCACTATTCCGAAACGTAACCATCACCGGCGAATATGAGAATATAAAATATGAAGGCTCCATTGAAATTACAAGTCTTGATATAGGTTTGCCTCTTTGGGGTGACACACGCTTTGAGAATATCACATTCAAGAACACCAGTACCGGCAATTCAGCCTATAAGAATATCTTCTGCCAGTATAACAACTTGGAAATGGGTGAAGGCATCAAGATGGCTGGCTTTACGGAAAATGCCATCAATTACGGTACCATCGATGGTGCTGTCACTACTCCTGTGCAGATATTCGGAGGCTTTAGCAATGACGGACGTTTCTATCCTTTGAACAATAAGGAAAACATCAACGCTTTCGAGCAATCCATGCCGCATGGCAAGGAGGGCTTCAGCATCACTCTGAAGTCGGGCTTCTATTCTGTAATCTGTGTGGGCGGTCGTCAGACAACAACAGAAGATAATAATAAACTCAATGGCGTGATGGGAACCCCCAACCTTCCTATCAAGTGTACCATCACCATGGATATCAACAGAACATGGAACGACACAAACAACGAAGAAAAGACAATAGACGGCAAAATCAGGAAGAGCGATTATGACGCCGGTGTCATCCTTGCCGGTAACCATGAGGGTGCCATGTATGCCGATGTAGACATCATCATCAAGAGTGGCAAGGTGGCACGTGTGGTAAACGGATCATTAGGTGCACAAAGAGAATTTTCGTTTGATTACGATGGCACGAAATACAATGTGCCTTGCAATACATTCATGGGCAGAGCCAACATCACGCTTGACCCGGCAAGTTCAGAAAACAACAATGATGAAGACATCAACAGCCGTGTCATCATCACCGAGCTTTATGGCGGCAGTACCGGTCGTGGCCATGATAGTTCTGTAAACATCAACAACCCTTTCTATGGCTATAGCACCATCACCATCAATGGCGGTACTTTCAAAGTCCTGCCTGACGACAACAACATGAATGACAAAATCTTCAGCGGTATATATGGTGCTGGAGCAGGAGGTATGAATGGTATCGGCACCGACGAGAACCATACTCCGGACGAGAGGATTCCTTACTGGAACAGCACGAATGATGTGATGCTCTACGGACCGTATAAAGAAGCCAAGGATAAATTAATCAAATATCATTGCTACAATCCAGAAAAACAGGACTATACCTATGTTGACCCTCTGCTGACCAACACCAAGATTGTAATCAATGGCGGTCTGTTCGGCTATGACAAGAAGAAGATTGACGGAATATATGCTGGCGGCAGCGGATATATGAGTAAAGGCTTGTGGACTGCAAAATTGGCTAAACCGAGCACGACGGGAGGTAATGTATATGGAAAGACCGGCAATAAAGTAGTTTCCCTTACCATCAATGGCGGCGAGTTTCATTGCGACAAAGGTATCTTCGCAGGAGGAAGAGGTACAGACTTTTACTATTCAGAAAATCCATACGGTGGTACTGCCAGTGAATACACAGAGTTAGGCAAGACCTACGGAAACGTAGAGCTCAACATCTCTGGCGGAACATTCTATTGTCCTGTTTTCGGTGGAGGATATGGAGTGGCTGATGCTGTGGAGAAGTCAACGTCTACTGTAAATACTCTCTACGATATGGCACGCATCTATGGACGGTCGTTTGTCAACATCACTGGCGGCACGTTCTATAAGGACATCTATGGCGGTGGCGACATGGCTGTCGTGGAGTTTGATGGCGATGCAACGAATGTGGTGATTGGCGACAAGGCTGATATCCGTGGCTCTGTGTTCGCCGGTGGTAACGGAAGAAAGTTGCGCCCATCAGATGTAAAATACAGCAAGGGCGACGGCTATACGCAACATCCGGAACTCGTTGGTTTGGTGAAAGGCAATGCCAACGTCGACCTATCAAGTAGTTCACAATCGTCACCTTATATATATGGTGACATCTTTGGCGGCGGCAATCTGGCACAGGTAAGCAACAACACATTCGTCAACATATATGCCGGAAACTTCGCCGGACAGATATTCGGCGGTGGCAATGGAGATATTTCCAATGGCACAAAGACCTTTGCCGATGTTCTCGGAAATACCTATGTCACCTTGGCGCATGATATGGAGAGTCAAGAAAAAAGCAGTGACAGCAAAGCAAAGAACAACTTCTCCATCAACGTCATATGGAACAAGATGTGGGATGCCGACAAAAAGGTTTTCTACATTTGGGATCCCGATATAGAAGACGAAAGTGATGAACCGGCAACAGAAGAGATGATTGTCGACAGGTCCAAGTTCTATGACAACGGCATATTCCTAAATCCTCACAACATCTTCGGCGGCGGCAATCTGGCATGTAAGGTTGGTACATACAAAGACGAAAGCGGCAACGCTTCCGATGGTACTGGTCTTGCCACTGTTCTCATACAAAAAGGTATGACTCCATACGAATTGCTGAAGACAAAGGAATGGGTTCTGGCTTATACAGACAACGACAATCCTCACTTCAGTGTGTTCGGTGGCGGCTTCGGTACCAACACTAAAGTGGGCAGCACCGACGTAACCGTCAATATAGAGGGCGACTACAGCAAATATGATGCTGACATCAACGATGATACGGAGCAACTCTCAAAAGACCACGACTCGTCTCTGTTTGACTCTGACTCAAAGAAATCATCATCCAAAGGAGCATCATCATCAGCTAACGGAAGCTCCACTACCATCCCTGTCTTTGACAGTTCCAGAGGAATCCCCAACTTTACAATATGGGCGGCATTGGGCGGCGGCTACTCCGGCACCGTAACAGGCAACACCAAGGTGACCATCGACGGAGACTCCTTCCTGCACCGTGTCTTTGGTGGCGGCTTCGGCGACCCAACATCAGAAGAAGACAATACAACCGGACAGATCGGTGGCAACACCGAAGTGTATATACAGGGAGCAAACATCCACGGTGATGTCTTTGGCGGTGGTGCAGGTCTGATGCCTAAACCAGCCTCATCCATCTACTTCGTCAAAGTGGCTGCTGTCAACGGCACAACAAAGGTTGACGTATCTGACAATGCTAAAATATATGGCAACGTATATGGTGGCGGCGACAATGCCAATGTCGGCGAGTACCTGGAAACGAAACCTGCCGACTATTACTCACAGGCTTCATTGTCAAGCGTCTCTACACTTGACCAGACCAACGGTTCATTCATCAGCTACAAAGCAGAGGGCTACCGTTCCTTTGTAAACATATGCGGAGGAAACATCTACGGAGCTGTTTTCGGAGGAGGCAAAGGTCTGAAGAAAGCGGAAGCAGACCAGTATTACAAAGTAGGCCGCATCAACGGAAATACCTTAGTACATATTGTAAACAGCATACCGGGAGCGGAGGACAGTAAAGACAACATCGTGCCGAATGTATGGAACAACATCTACGGCGGATGTGCATACGGCACCGTAGACGGCAACACTCTCGTCCATATCGAAGGCGGTATGCTCGGAAACAACATCTTCGGCGGAGGATATGGTGATGTGGAGATTACCGACGAGAATACTACCGACGAAGAGGTGCTCGGAAAGAAAGACGACAACGACAAGGCTACTTACGCCAACATCCTCGGTAACACCAAGGTACAGATTGACGGTGGAGCATGGATATGGAACCGCAAGGCGGACACCAACGGAAGCATAACGACCTGGACAGACGTGGAGGCTGACAGCAAACATGTATGCAACAGTTTTGAAGAATTCGCGAAACTTGCACATGCCATTACAACAGCCTCATCGTTCAACGACATCAAAGACCCAACAGCAAAAGAGGCTATCAACAGAATAAGGAACGACAAGAGTACAAAGGAGTTCTTCGACCTTGAAAAGCGTTCCTTCAAAAGAAGCTACAACATCTTTGGCGGTGGCAACCGTGCATGCTATGTCGGAACATACAACACAGGAAACACCCCTGCTGACAATACAGGAAATGCTGAGGTTATTATAAACCATTCTCCTCTCGAAGACATAAAGGACACAAAGGGAAAAACCATCAGCATGTTCGACAACACCACTGTACAGAACGTTTGCTGGGTTATCAGCAGAACGGATGTATCACTCCCACAGTTCTCTGTGTTCGGAGCCGGATACGGTGCAAATACAAAGGTCGGAAAGACTGAAGTATATGCACAACCGGGAACAAAGGTTGACGACAACGGCATTGTGACTGTTGACGGTATCAAATACCGCTATTTGAACCAGGACAGGGACTACAAGACATACATCAACTTCGAGGAGGAGATATACAATGACTACAAGAAAGTATCGAAAGAAGACAAGAAGCTCTATTACGGAAGCTATGACGGAACAGACAATGACCCGAATACATTCCTGCGCTATCACATCAGCCGTATTGCATGGATGCCGGGACTGACGGGATTCACTTTCCAACAGATTCATGGTGGAGGATTTGCTGGCTATGTCACTGGCGGCACATACGTGGAAACTGACTGTCAGCTTGCTTGCCACGACATATATGGAGCAGGACTGGGAGCAAAGCCGTACGGAAACTATACCGACGGCAAAAGCTACGACTTCGGTTCTGTGACCGGAAAGTCGAGGGTCTTCATCAAGTCTGGCAAAATAGCGGACGACGTGTTTGGAGGCGGCGCAGGTATTGAATCGGTATATGACAAAAAGGGCGGTAAGTTCATTGACTTCCCAGACATGGCTCACGTCAATGGTACGGAGGTGCATATATACGGCAAACCGATAAAGCACCAGAAATACAACACCTTGATAACACGCACCATGGTTATGGGCAACGTATATGGCGGTGGCGACCTGGCAAACGTGGGTACAACAAAAGCGGAGCCTGACTGTGATTATACACGCGACAACTACACCAAGAAAGCCTCCACTACCCTTGTGAACATACGTGGCGGTTCTGTCTTCTCACATGTGTTTGCCGGCGGTAAAGGACGTCTTGTGACGGAATGTGCAGACAGCAAAGCACTTGGAGGCATATACGGTAACACCTGTCTTATCATTGACAGACCAGTTATTTCATACCCATACTGGGACGACACCAATAAAGTGTATCTCACTCCCAACAGCGATACAAGCATGGCACACCCTGACGAGAAGACGAACACAAACGTTATTCCAACTCTTATGGGTCAGCTCTACGGAGGCTGTCAGAACGGTACTGTATATGGCAACACCTTCATGGCAATCTACGACGGAGCCTACGGTCATGGCATCTACGGAGGAGGATGGGGCAACTGCGACACCATATCCGTTGACGGCAAAGAGAGAATACACATTACATCTGCCGACGTAACCGGCAACACAAACATGCTCATCATGGGCGGATATGCTATGCTCTCATCATTATGGAATATGAATACCCGCTCTTGGGAACCTGCAAGCATCATCGACGGAACGACGTACTCTCCGCAATATAACCATAGTGCGCTGAAGTTCAAGATAAACCACAACATCTACGCTGGTGGAAACGAGGCTTGCGAAATAGGCAGAAACACCTATCTTACAATGATCAAGGGACTTCTCTACGATGACACACAAGTGGTGTCAGGAAGAAACGACGGCAAGAAGCTGTTCGAGAGCAAAGAGTGGGAGGAGATATATTATAAGGTGGGGTCCCCTCACTTCAGCGTGTTCGGTGGCGGCTATGGCGAGAACACCAATGTGAAAGGCGACACCTACGTCAATGTTTCCATGGAAGGCAGCAGAAACTTCCATGAAGGTTTCGACATCGTGAAGGGTGAAGAATACAAGCATTTCTATAGCGGCTACTCCGTTATGGACATCATAGGAGGAGGCTATTCCGGTAAGGTGACCGGCAACACTCATATTGTAGGAGCCGGAGAAGTATTCTGCCGACGTGTGTTCGGCGGAAGCACATACAGCTCTGTCCATTCAACGGATGTGGAAATAAAAGCCATCGACTGCGGCGACATCTTCGGAGGAGGATTCATGGGCGATGTGCTCAAGAGCACTAATGTAAGAATCGGTACTGACACACCAAGCACTTCATCTACTTACGGCAATGATGACATATATATTCATGGAAACGTATATGGAGGAAATGACGTGTCGGGATATGTGAATATCGTTTCCGACAGCGATGACAACTTCATGGACAATGGCGGCACGGGTACTAACGTTAACATCCTTGGTGGTCATATCTTTGGCGACGTATATGGCGCAGGCAACGGAAACTACCTGTATGCCAACGACAGAAGCGGCAACACCAAAGTTACCGTCAACGAGTATTATCCTCTCAATCCCAATGACCCGAAATCAGAGACCGCACCATTGGTATATACCGTGCCGATGCGCCGTAACATGCCTTCATACAAGGCGGCAAGCGATGCCGCAAAGATTGTGAACATCAACTCATGGCGCCCACTTACCAACAGGGTAAACATCAGCATCAAGGGAAACTCCGACAAGGAAGGTGTGAAGATTGAGGGTGATGTGTATGGCGGTGGAAACTCTGCCACAGTACAGAAGGTATATGGCACCGGCGAAAACTCCAATAAGTCTGTCGGTGATATAAACATAAACATTGGAAGCCACGTAAAGATAGGACGTGTCTTTATGGGATGCAATGGCGACGAACTGTTCAACACATCCGAAGACAACGACTTTATGAACCTGTTCCAGAAGCTCAACGGTGATGTGGAAGACTATACAAAGGAACTTGACCTTGCTGACTCTATCGACTGGGAGAACGACCCGTCGAACAAGGGTATCAGCACAAACTACCTGTCTACAGAAAACGACAAGCGTCCACTTGTATACCCCCATCTCATCGACTTGTATTTCCATTCCGTAGAAACAGACATACAGGGCACTATCACATGGAACGGCACTGAGACAGGCGAAGGACTCACCGACTGCATCATCGGTTCTTTCTGCTGCGGCGGTAACCGTGGAAACATGAACGTCAGTCCAAAGACGGAAGCAGACTTCTCCCCTACTGATACCAACAAGAAAGTCGGCAACGTTCTTGAATACACCTTCCCTGAATGGCTCACCATCACCGACAAGATTATCGGCGGATGCAACAATGCCAACTATGACTATAAGGGAAAGGTGACTCACGAAGGCGGCTACCTGCTCGGTCTTGCCCATTCGGAATATCCGTTCATAAAGCTTAACATCAGAAACAAGTTCCAGCCTGCAGAAAAGGACGGTGCGTATATCGGAGGCAACGTCTATGGCGGATGCTACAAAAGCGGCACGATAAAAGGCGACGTCACCATCAACCTGCAGAGCGACATGCTGGCTGGCAAGGACAAGACGAAGCTGGAGAAATCGAACGAGATGCTGACCAAAGACCCAAGCTATTCCGCTCTTAACGTATACGGAGCCGGCTATGGTATGGAGAGCTATATATATGGTATATCAAATATCATCATGGGTGAAGGCATAAAATGCTCTGAGCCGCAGATGAACGGGACAGACAATAACATATTCCAACCATGTGGCGTGGCTGACGAAGGCAACAACCCTGACGGCATGGGTGTTTCCGCCAACTTCATATATGGTGGCGGACAGCAGGGAAATGTTATCGGCGTTACCAATGTTGATATTCTTAACGGACATGTATTCCGTGCCGTTACGGGCGGTTCCTATTCCGGATATGTATATGGCTCTACAAACGTGAAGGTGGGCTATCCTATCTACTATCACGTTAATACCAAGAATAACGTTAGCGGCAGGTACATACTGAACCGTACTGACAAGAAGAATCTCAACCTCGAAGACTATGACGGTACAGGAAAGTCGCCGACCATCAAGCAGCATATCTATCTCCTTACCGATGATTTCATCACTCAAGGCACATACGAGAATATCACAGCGATAGACAATGGCAACGGAAAGCGTGTTGAGATAACGGATGACAACAGAGATTATTATTTTACCAAGATAACTAAGACGCCATCAGTTGGTTGGGAGTACGTGCATATAAACATCGACGAGGCTGTGTATGGCGGAGGATATTCCATTGCCCAAGGCTCGTCGGTATTGGCAAACAACACCACCGTGCTGAAGTTTACCGACAAATACAATGTAGACCATGCCTTCACCACCAGCCATGAACAAATCACGGAGCTGAGCGGTCTGCCCAATGGTACCACTGCCGGTTTCGGCGGCAACACGGTAATCCTCGTTGGCGACAATAAGGACAGTGAGCATATCACCATCTCCCATCAGGATATGCAGGAAGTAAAGTTGCCGGAGGGTACCGACCTCTTTGGATATTACTACAAGCACTATGACGACCTGGATAAAAACGAGTATACCTATCGCTACATATCGCTGCAAGACAAATACTTCTTTAAGGCTGGCACTACACCTCCTAAGGGTTTGTCGGGAATAAAGGATAATGTATTCTACGAGTATGACAGCGAGGGTGGTATCTTCGGCGACGGACACTTGTCTTATGCACAGGGCTTCCGTAGTGCCGATGTCACGGGCTATGGCTTTGCTGAGCATACCATCGACAACCCAAAGATTATCAACACGTTCCAGCGTATGGACATACTGCGCCTGGAGGATAACTGCTTCTCGCTGCTCGGAGCACGCGACTATACCGTAAACGAAATAAACAAGACCCCATACTCCATTGCACGTGTTGGAGAGATAAAGATGGTGGCTGACAAAATCAATACTGACAGCAACAACAGTCTTGAGGCAAGAACAGACAACAACACTGCGTTCAGATACAGTGCAAAAGCCCGAAACTATATGGGACTGTCCAACAACATCCACTACGTGGGTGCTGTGACATCAAACACAGACTTCAATGACAAGGTCAATGACCCTTGGCATAACAGATACGGCAAGCTTCCTGCTGATACCGACGAGGAGGACAAGAGCTTCGTGGGCATGTCTTATCAGGAAGTAAAACAAAAGTACATCGATGACTATCACGCCAACAAGGACAAGGAGAATGCCGATGACCCATTCGGGGCATTCCAGAAGCGTAACGACGGTACTGCCAAGAATATGATCGGCATCGCCTCCGGCTATGCCATGAAGATACAGCTCTGTCAGGAGGACTATGATACGGAAAGCAAGAAGGTAGTAGAAAAGGAGCACTACGGCCCTATCTATGGCGTTGTGGAGATGAACCTGATAAACGTCCGCGAGGATGAGGGCGGCGGCTATGTATATGCCGACAACAACCACACACGACCTTCCGGAGAAAAAGAAGAAGACTTCCTTGAGACAACCGGCAACTTCGTATTCCCTTACCATAAGGGCAGATACATCGTTGACGACTGTTTCCCTACGGGATACTACACCATCACGGGGCAGGATTCCGGGCTCAAAGTCGAAGACGTGAAGGTTCACTATTGGTATGTTACAGGCTTCCATTACTATTACAATGCCAACATCACCGGATATACCTACAACTCTTCTAAAGACAATCCGCTCAAATTCAATAGCGACAATAAGGACGGTCTTACCGTTCTTGCCGGACTGAAGAGCAACCAACCTGTACGCATACACAGCTGGAAGATGCGAAGCGGACACCCGGCTGACAAGGATAAGTATTCAAGTGACCTGGAATACCGCAACTATCTCACAGGAACCGAAGAGAACGCTACCGACAAGAAGTATTATTCCGACAAGGTAGCCGGAGGATACAAGCTCTATGTAGGAGGCTCGGAGAGCAACACCTTCTCCGGTGCCACCTCTGATGAGGATGCCGACAAGGCGACGAAAGGCTTTGCCGCTTTGCTCTCAATGAAGGAAGATGGCAATAACGAAAGCACCGTATTCAACAAAACTCTCCCCAATGGACTGAAAGAAGACGCCAAGATTTCATTCACATTGGTGGATATGGTGGACAATACTAATAAGGTGGAACCGGATTACTTCAACAAGCATCTCGCAGAGAAGAGCATGGCAACGCTTGTGCTCAAGGCTCCTGCCTACGAGAGATATGTGAGCGAGACAGACAACAAGCCTATCTATACCAATACCGGTAAATTCTACAAGAAGACAGGGGAGAACACCTACGAGCTTGTAGAGCCTGGCAGTAAGCTGGATGCCGACAACACTTACTATCAGCCGCAGACTGATGAATATGTCAAGATAGAGAACCTTTATACCTACAACAGCACCAACAAGACGTATGAAAAGGTGAACAAAATCTCTGATATAACAGTCAGTGATAATGACCCTACGACATATTACGTGCCACGTGAATATACCTACACCATCTATCTGACCATCGAATACGTGCAGGGACCAACCGTAAGCGGACATATCACGGTTGGCAACTGTGCCCTGCCGGGAGAAATGATTCGTGTGACAAAAGACGACATCGTGGTCAGTGCCGACCAGTCGTTTGCCGTGAGCGGTTACTACTGGCGTATAGGAAAGCGTGTGAAAGACAATGAGGGGAAATGGAAGTTCAAGGACACTACGCCATGGACAAAGGAGAACATCAAAGCCAATGTTGCCAAAGACTACGACACCTTCAACCAGGCTGACACCAAAGGCACAGGGCTCTTTGACGGCTGCCACTACGACACCACGAACGACTATCTTGACATACCCGTATACTACTATATGAACGGCTATGGCATACAGCTCGGTCTTGCCATCACCGGCATGAACGACATACTGCAGGTTGACATGCGGGATGACGACAAACTCGTGGTTCACAACTACCACCGCATGGATCCTCACAAGGCGGGCATCAACCTACATCTTGCCGATGCCATCATCCGTGCCAAAGAGGAAGAAAGCCAAGCCGCTTCCTTCCCCGAACCACGCATATACCTCGCCGACGGTAATGACCTGAATGCCTTCATCAACTTTGTAGACACCATTGGCACAAACAGCAAAGCTCCACGTTGTGGTGCTTATGCACAGTTTATACTGCAAAATGACCTCACCGTGGAAGCCTCTGCCAAAGACGGCTCCTACATAAACAACTTTGCAGGCACACTACATGGCAACGGACATATCATCAACGGCATCAAGTCGGGCAACGCTCTCTTCAAGAGCGATGCCCTGACCGGCAATATCTATAACCTCGGCCTCTCTTCCGGCATGATATCCAACATGTCGGGAGGCTACAGCAGCAAGCCTATCACCAACTACCACTGCTGCTTCGAGTATGCCCCGACAGCGTCCGGCAACGCTTCTACGCCCGTCGTATACCATTGGGACGGTACTCCCGACATCAGCTACAGCAAGGATGACTTCCGCTATGGCAGGGTTGCCTATGACCTGAACGAGTACTACCTCCGTGCCCGCCATCGTGCTGCCATTGATGCCAGTGCCACAGGAGCCGATGCTCTAACCAAGGCAGACTCCGAAATACTGAAATATGTATACGACTACTATGCCAACGGCGACTATCAGTATGCCTGCCGCAAAGATGACATCACAGGCAACAACACCGGTATAACATATCTGCGCACAGGAAAAGTGGTTGTAGACATTCCGAACTACGAGGATGCGAACACCCGTCACGACAAGACCCACCCTCTCGACAAAGCAAGAGTGAAGGATAACTCAGCCGAAGGTGCTACAACGTCTGTCGTATACGAACCTCTCTTCAACGCCAACAACAGCGGCACGGAGCTTATGAACGACTTCCTCTTCTGGGGACAGTCGCTACAGTCTTCTCCTGCCAGCTATCCAGGCAATATAGCTTCTCATCAGATTAGCTATATGAAGAACCGTGTGTTCCGCACCATGGGCTACTACGGCAATACAACGCCCGATGCCTACTATTACAATGCCTACCTCAACGGTACCATCAGCATGACGACCTTTGTGCATATACCTGCAACAACGGCTATCGACTTCACATGCAAGAACGACCGCCCTGCTGCAACAGGCATGGACAACGGCAACATCTTCTATCCGCCGATGAACGACAATGCCACTATATTCAGCGACTTCAGCATAAAGGCTGATGCCAACGTTACGCAAAACCTCCTGGTCTATACTGCTGACAATGATGACGCCAACGACACCGAGGCTTACGATGTAGTAGACAATACTCTCCGCTATGACGAGACAACAAAGGAGTCTCTGATAAACGGCCACCATATCGTGGATGGCACGAGCGGATTCTCTACTTCTCTCCTTCATCTCGTGGAACGCACTCCTGACAATGAGAACAGCGATGGCGAAACATGCTACAACAACAACCTCTGCGTGCCGATACCATTTGACGTAACAAACCGTGCCTGGTATATACGCAAGCCGGCATACTATGCCGAAGACAATACGGGAGCATGGGAAGGAATCTGTCTGCCGTTCACTGTCGACAAGGTGGAGGCTTACATCAACGGAGAGATTACCCACTTCTATGGTTCTCCTTCTGACGATGAGCTAAACGACCCGAAGCAGAACATACACACTCTGCACCACGAATACTGGCTACGCGGACTCGTCGCCGTAGGACAGGAAGGCAATGCCACGGCTGCCACCTTCCAGCGACCCGGCACAAAGGGCAACGGACTATTCTCTCCTGTTGACAACAACGGTAATGCCCTGACCGAAGGGGTCTCCTACATCTTCGCCAACACGTTCTTCGCAGACACATACGGAGACCACCTCTACAACAAGGATGCCAACCCGTACTATGCCGTAACTTCGCACACCTATCCCGACTACCTAAGGCTTACTGCCGGTGTGCCGTACATCGTGCGCTTCCCGGGAGAACGCTATTACGAGTTTGACCTGTCAAGCACGTTCTATAACACAGAATTCGGAAAGAGCGAAGCACCACAGACCGTGACCTTCAATGCCTACGGCGCTGAAAGCAAAGGAACATCATACGGCAACATCACCATACCTGTCACCGCTTCCATGTCTACGACAATAGACGGATTCTCCCACTACGGCATATTCACTGCCACCGATGTGGCTGAGGGCAGCATATACGGTATGAACAATAGCGGTAATGCCTTCGACGACGCATCTGCCATATCTACCATCATGCCGTTCCGCACATACATGGCACCAGTTGTCTCTGGAGCGAAGACACACATAGAGGCACCATCCGTTATAAACATCGCCGAGCCGACAGGCATCGACAAGATAAAGCCGGAAGCAGGAGGGGACGACGATGATGACCAAGCGTCGGAAGGCTGTATCACAGTGCGTCCTATCAGCGACCGCAGGGTACGGATTGAGAGCACGGTAACGACAACCATGAATGTATACACCACTACCGGACAGCTATACCGCACACTCGACATACAGCCTGGAACGGCAGTATACAGCGGTTTCCAACAGGGAGCATATCTCTTCGGAAAGACTAAGGTTATGATTGGGAAATAAGACTCATCCGATATTTGGAGTGATGTAAAAGGAGATTCTGTCCAACGCTTATACAAAAACATTAAAAACACTGTATATATTTTCCGAGCCTACGGCTTGCTTAAAATTCAGACAAAGTCTTAAAGAGAACAAGCTCTCTACGGCTTTATCTGAATTTTAAGCATTGGCACGTGTGCCAATCGGAAAATACATACAGCGATAAACAGAAAAAACATTCTGGTAACATTTGTAATATGTAACGCACCATCATATAGTGTTAATGTTTTTTATGTTTATCGCCCAACTGTATTTTCAGGAAACAGAGCATGTTCTGCGACATTGTTTGCTGTAAGTCGATGAAAGAGAGCTCGCTCTCGGACAGCGAATTACGGCAAACAATGTAAAGCCAAAGGCTTACTGAAAATACTGTTGGGTGTTTTTATTGTTTTTGTTAATGCTCATTTTGATATTCTATCACTCCATATTCCAGATGAACCGGAAATAATTCCCCAATCGGTCATTAGGGTGTTTGGGGGATTCCGTGTGTCGCCTTATACCAGGCGGTGTTTTCGTACCCTTGGAAAAGGGCGTTAAGGCTGGACTCTGAGGTGTTAAGACCAGAATAGTGCAAAAATCCGATTAAGCGAGAGAAGAGAGAATTTATTCTCTTTTCCGAGCGTGAGGATTTTTCTGAAAAAGAATGACTAAAAAAGCAAAAAATAGCAGATTTGGGCTTTTGTTTTGAGTTTCAAGTGGTTGTGGCAGTTGTTGGCTTTAAGTGACGTTCGTGAGGAAATGCGAAAATGGCGGATTTGAGAAGTAGAAACGCTTTCAAGTCATTACCTCAAAGAAACTCTCTAATAAGCATTTTTAACGGCTTCGGTTTTTACTTCTCAATTCTGCACAGGTTGTGAATTTGCCATGCAACTCTCATGATTTAATTTTGCACAGAACAAAAAGCAAGGAATTATGAGAAGTACATTCAAGACAGTCTTCTATGTAAACGGAAGCAAGGAGAGAAACGGAATTGTCCCTATCATGGGACGTGTGACAATCAACGGAACTATCGCACAGTTCAGTTGCAAGCAGAGCGTTACCAAGGCTATCTGGGATGCCAAGGGCAACAGAGCCATCGCCCACCGCATCAAGACGGCAGGCATCAAGCGTAAGATAACCAACGACCAGGTGAGGGTGATAAGAACCATGCTGTCTGGAACGCATGAGGACATGATGAACATCGCAGCAATGGGCAGCTTGATGATTGGTGCAACGACAGCTATGCTGAAGCCATGAGCAAGTATGGCTTGAAGAGAGGTGTCCGTGGATCAGATGCGAGGCATACCACCACGGCACAGTATTATCGCAACATCAAGCGAGAGACCGAGAGACTTCAAAACTGTATGAAGCTGCTGCAATCTGATATTGAGGAAGCACAGCGACTTCTACAACAAACCAAGAGTGAAATCAGCACGGAGAAACTACAGGCTGCTAAGATGGAAGCCAAGACAGCCTTTGTGTCGAAGATTGGTTCTCTTTTAGGTAGTGGAAAATTGAAGGAGGTGGAGCAACACAACCGAAAGTTGTGCGAGCTTGTGACAGACCGAGAGCAATACATTGACGAACTCCATGAGAAAATTCAGCGAACGGAGGACAGTCACAGCAAACAACTTGACGAGATGCAGCGGAAGCACCAATCGGAGGTCGCGAATTTGGAGAGCAAGCACTCCACGGAGGTAACGATGCTCAACGACATCATCCGCAAAGCCAAGCGTTGGTTCCCGATGTTGGAGGCACGCTTGCAAATGGAAGACCTGTGCAGGAAGATAGGATTCACAGTCGAGCAAATCGGAGTGCTTCTGACCGGAAAGGCACTCAACTTTAGCGGTTCACTCTATTCCGAGGAACACAGAAGAAAGTTCAATGTGGAGAATGCGGAAATCAAGGTGTTTTCTGATTCTACCAAGCCGAACCAACTGTTTTTGTATATCAATAGACAGCCTATTATAGAATGGTTCAAGGAGCAATGGAATATCTCAAAAGATAGAAGAAATCATCATTTTCGATTATAATCAGATTTGTATCTTATGGCAAGGAGCAAGGAACAAACGCGCAAGGTTCTTCTCAAATTTTAGTACAAAATCTTTCTCTAATTAATGATAAGAACCATTTGATAGTCTCCAGAACTCCATTTTATGTATAGCGGTAAATGTCTCCCAAAACCTATATACATAAATGTAATAAAATTTAAGAAGAGCCAACGCAGCAAAATATATTTGTCTGCATGGGTATTTAGTACACACTACCTAAAACATTGAGAATGAGTGTATCTTGCAATAAATAGTGCAGCTATTTCATAAAAACCACTAAAAGTCTTAGGTATCACTTGTAACACTTCTGTTGAAAATCAACCAGTTTGATATTCTATGTGAAGTTTTTGTAAGCTCTAAACGCCTATACAGATATATTTGAATGTTTTTTATCCAGCAATCGTCCCTACGTATGCGTGATTTAAATTTAAACCTGTTGGCGAGTAAGAAATCGTCAACAGGTTTATATCATTTGTTCAGCAATGTAAAATCTATAGCTTGTACAAATCTATAATGTTCTTGAGTATTTGTATCTTCAAAAGAAAAAAGTTGATTTTTTATAATTTGCTCTAAATTAAAAATTTCCTTTTCTGTAATATCAGGTGCAAAAGTCAGAGAAAAACTGACTTCTTCTATTTTTCCACTTTGACCATCAAATACAGTTAAGCAAATGATTTTTTCATTTCTTTCGGCTAGATACTTTATACGTTCTTTTGAGAATACTTGTCTGACTATAGAATCTACAGGGATACATTTGTTGATTTTTAAAGTACTAGATACAGCAATATTGGCAAAAGAGATTTTGTTTTGTGCATTTTTGATAATGTTCTCTTTTACTATAAATGTTTTTCCTTTATATTTGAAACTTTGGGGTAAGATTGTACTGTTTTTTGAACTAGCCAAAGCGATACTTTTTGTATTTTTGCCAAAATTATTCCCTATAATATCTATAAGTTTTGCTACAAGCACATTGCTCATAACGTAATCTTTGTAAGGAGAAGGAGAACTTTCCTTGAAGTCCTGAGCAAATTGCCACCAAGAAATATTGTTATAACCAGATTCTACTGCGGTAAAATTTGGAAATGAAGATGTTGGATTAAATGAATACACCCAATTGATATATGAATTGTAATACTTATTGCCAGAACCAACTAACTGTGTTCCATAAGGCGCATGAATAACATCTTGAATGAATTTTGATTCGAACTCTATATTTAGCATGGCAGTTTTTTCATATGTGCCAATTCCTCCAAAATACACATTATCTTGGTTCATATGTATGAACTCTTCTGGATAAGTTGTGTTATTTATAGCATTGCTTGTTAAAAATGACAGGATTTTTGTACTATGGTCATAGGCAGCAGGATTCCCATTCATGCCTTTAGATGTAATATTTACATCTGAAAAATTGTATTTTTTATCTTTTGCATAATTATGTAGCCACTTAATAACAGGATAGTCGTTACAGCAATTTGTTATTACTGAGTTTAATTTGGTTGTGGAAGCCGATGGTAATGACACCTTTTTAGCAATCTGATAGATGTTGTAGTTTCCGGTGTAAATAGACAAAGCACGATTTTGCTGAGTCTCAAAATCATGAGCGAGAAAGCTGTCATCATTAGTGCAACTGAGTAATGATGAACAGAATGACACTATAAGAAAAAAAATATAAATGTTTCATAACTATTGAAAATTAAATGTTTATTTTGCAAAGATAGAGTAAAAATGTTATCATTGTACTTTAATCCTATAAAATTTAACGTAAATTATACGCAAAACAAAAAATGCTCTTCTTTCGAAAAACTTAACCATTAAACATACTTTGCATCCAAATAATTACAAGACAAGAGAAGTAGTTGTGTATAAAAACAAACAAAGATAGATTGTTAAAAAGGATAAATAATTTTAATTTTTCAACACTTAAAATATTTTTTTTGTAAATTTGCAAAAAAATATAGAATCTTGTAGGTTTAAAAATGGTTGCTACAAGTGCAAGAATTGAATGACGAAACCATTTGGAAAGGAAAATGTATATGAAGATAAAACATTTGTTATTTTTTATTCCTGTGACTTTTTTGGTCGCATGTGAAGGGACTGATTTAATCGAGCCAGACAATGTGTCGAAAGAACAGATTTCCACTCAAATAATTTATAACCCGACAAAATATTCAAAACAAAAAGGTGATGTCTTTGTCAAAAGTAGTTTGCCAACAACAATGGCAAAGCAAATACCTAATGCCTGCGTAACATCAATTATGGAGTATGCAAACAATAAAGTTTTTGGTGGAACAGTAAATGAGGGAGCGTATATTCTATATTATACACAAACATATAATTCAAATCCTTTGATTGATGGTGTTTCTTTGGATTATATCGAGCCTTTTGTAACACATTTCTTTAAAACTCAAACATTTACAAATTATAAGTCTGCAATAGATGCCAAGCATCCCGTCATGACTGATGTAAATAGCCAAATAGAAAGCTCTGCCCATAATGTGTTATGTGTAGGATATAACTCCAATACGGGTGCTGCTATTTATATGGACCCTGAGCTTGCTTGTATGTACTCAGTTAATGCTGGGTATTTTTTACAAGATTATAATATCAATACTGCGTTAAATTAATATTTAATCGTCTATAAATCAATAACTTATATTAAG
>ERZ1027266.423-NODE-423-length-29662-cov-11.806228_pt1 | contig 29662 bp, 17 predicted proteins | sample MGYA00519257_ERZ1027266 | MGnify/ENA primary metagenome ERZ1027266 (study PRJEB26926, sample SAMN06164683) | human gut metagenome | biome: ENVO:00009003; feature: ENVO:2100002; material: ENVO:00002003 | host: Homo sapiens | place: USA | collected 2012 ... | reverse complement strand
TTCATGAGCGTCTCGTGGGCTCGGAGATGTGTATAAGAGACAGGTTACCATGCAGGCAATAAATGTGATAATTTTAGTAGTCTGAATATCTGACTGTATTAGTTTTTGAATCAGTTCCTCTGGTAATGCCTGAAGACGCTTCTTAATACAGCTGAATTCGCTCTGTGCACGCTCTCTTGATTTTTGTTGATATATGTTGTCTTCTAATACCATTCTTCGTATTTCGTCAAAACTATGTTTCTGCAGCAATTTTGCTGTTTCCTTTGTTTCAACATGCCAAAGAAGAAATTTGACACTGGCCGCATTATATTCCATCATTTTTTTGCTCCTTTCCGATCATAGCTGATAAGATCGCCAAAATCGCAATTTAACTCATCACAGATTTTTTCCAAAACGGTCAGTGATACAATTTCTCCTTTGCTCATTTTAGCTAACGTGCTACTACTAATACCTACACGTTCTACCAAATCCATTTTTTTCATATTGTTGTCAATCAGTAATTTCCATAATCCGTTATTCAGTTTTCCATCGTGATTAAAATCAAACATTTTATCAAGCGGTCCAAACATAAATATCCCTCCCAAAATTTTCTTTTTATCTGTTACTCTGCTTCGTCTTCCCAGTAATCATAAGCATCATCGTATCCGTCATCATAGTCTCCATCTCCAAATTCTTCTGCCCATTCCTCTGCAAAATCGTCTGGATCATCAAAATCTTGAACATCATAAGGATCATATGTCTTCACACTGTTGCTGTTACCGGATTTATACGTTTTTGATTTATAATCATAATTCTGTCCTGAATGTGTAGTTGAATATGTCGTTCTATCTGAATCTGTCTTATATGTAATAGTTTCTGAGGTGCTACTTATTGGTGTTTCTTCATTTGTGGTTGTATTTATTTCTGAGGTTTTTTCACTTTCTGGCGTATTCTTCTTTGAATTGTTCTGCATTCCAACTAAATTTCCAATAAGTATCAATGAAACTATTACAACAATAATTGCGAAACCATTTTTCTTTTTCATATGCTATCGTCTCCTCTACTTTATTTTAGAATTATCATATTAATCGTCATAATGATTCCAGTCTCCAAAAATTCCAGGATTGCTATGTCCTGTTTTATGTCCTTTGCTATCATAATGATTTGCTCCTCCAAGAAAACCAGGTCTACTTTCTCCTACTTTATGCCCTGAATTATCATAATGATTCATACCTCCAAAGAATCCTGGTCTACTCTCTCCGATTTTATGGCCATTTGCATCATAGTTATTCATACCACCCAAAAATCCCGGTCTGCTCTCTCCGATTTTACGACCATTTGCATCATAATGCTTGATCTCTCCAAAAAATCCTCTTCTACTGTATCCTTCTTTTTTACTCATAACACATTCCTCCGTTTGTGGTTGTTTTCTTGTTATACTTATACTCTAGCATGTGTTATGGGTCATAAAAATACCACGAATTTATGTTCGATTTTGTGGTTTGAAATAACAAAAAAGGATATCAGCATTCATCTACATACTGATATCCTCTTCAATATTGTTATTTATATTGTGCTGCCAAACGATCTATTTCGGCTTTCATAGAATCCACCACTGCTGCTGGCCCAAGTATTCTGATTCCATTTCCTAATGATATAATCCAGCCCAAAAACTGTCTACTCACATGTACATCCACATTTACCGTAAAATGATCTTTGTCCTGTTTGCAAATATAAATATCCTTTCCAAATCTGTCTATAATTACGCCAGCCAATGAATTGTCTACTAATAATTTTACAGTCTGTTCATCACCACCAAACATTCCAAAACTCTTTTTTGCATAATCTGCCATATCTAATTTTCTAAAGCATTCCTTACCATCTCTTTTTTCCTCAGACAATGTTATATGTATCATTTTATCTACCCTGAAATGCTTAATAAACCCGACTTGAGAATCATAGCCTATCAAATAGTAATTTTCGTCATCCCATGAAAGTCCCCATGGGCTAATATGATAATAGGCACCCTCATGCCTGAGTTCCATTTCCTTTTTTACGTTCCACTGATAATATTGGAATTTAATCTTTTTGTTTTCTGAAATAGCATTATGTATTGTGTCAACCGTATAATAAATGCTTTCATTCATAGTTTTTATTCGACCAGACACATATACTTGGCGCTGTAATTTCTGTGCTTCGTACTTGCTTACCAACTTTTCCAGCTTTTTAATTAATGTATTGGATTTTTTCTCTGTTATAAATTTAGATGACTGTATAGCATCGACAAGCAATTTTAGCTCTGGTAGCTCAAACATACGGCTCACAACATGATAATGATATTTGTTCTTTACCGGTTCTCCTTCAACTTCCACACCCAAAACTTCCAAATCTTTTAGATCTGCGTATAAACTTTTCCTATCCGCAGTAATATCATATTCTCCAAGAGCCTCCTTAATTTCTGACATTGTTATATAATGCTCATCATCCGTTCTTTCTAGCATAATCTGAGCTAAACGATATAATTTATATTTCTGATTTGTTCCTTTTGGCATTTCACCCACCCCTTCTTTGAATAATTACATAATATCATAGATGGGTGATTTATAACACATCATCTTTCAATCCATAAAAAACGATGCTATTTTTTCTTTGCTATCTAATATCTCATCTACTGGTACTCCACATGATTTTGCCAAATCAATAGAACCTTCAAACGCTACACGAATGTCTGGTGCAAATGCCCTGTTTAATAATTCCATGAACAGCTTCGTATCCTTACCAATTTCATCTACAAATTTCTGATACTGATCCTGTAATGAAACATCCAGCTGCCGTACTGCTTCTGCATATTCTTCAAATATCTTCTGTTCTCTGGCTGACAGATTATCTTTTGCGATCTGATACATCATGGTTCCTACAGTATTGCCAATCACTGCGCCAAGTACAGGAACCGGAATCAATACTTGGCCTGCAAATGAAGAAAGTGCACTAACTGAAGCATCTAAACATAACATTTCTGAATTCTCAATAAATCTCTGTTCATCTACATTTCCCTGCTTTAATTGATATGCCTGTTCCGCAATACCAAATGTTGCTGTTACCATTGCGCTTGCTACAGCTGCCGGAGTTGCAGTAAAATTTGTCAATGTATAAATAGATGCTCCTCGTATACCACCTTTCAAGGTTCCCTTTCCTGCAGTAGCTGCAATCTCTTTCCAATCATCCTCATCAAAAGCATTGAATTTCTTACCAGACTTTCTTTTTTCGGCTATTCCCATGCACAATGCCATAGCACCCTCAATTGCAGCTGCGACTGCTGTTGCTTTCGCTCCTTCAGATAGCGTGGGGTTACTTTTATTATATGCCTGTTCTTTTCTTTCCTGATTTCGTTTTCTTATACTATCCTTTTCTTTTGAAAAAGTCTGTTCGTATGTGCCTTTCTGGACTTCGGAATATTTCAGTTTAGACGGTTCTACTTTTCCTGATACTGCAATATTCTTTTCTTTATATTCAACTTTTTTATCATCTATATATATTTCAATATCTCCTAACGGCGTAATTAGCATAAAACCTCCTCCAATCTGTTTTCATTATAACATTCAATCCATATTTACGCATTAAAAAAGGATGCAGGAATCCACTTCCTACACCCTTAATCAACATCATAATGTCGCACTTTTATCTTACACCCAAATCAGCCCCTCTCTCCAGATTATCTTTTCCCTGCTTTTCTTGAATAATCCTCTTGTTAATCTCAAGCCGTTCATGAATGGATAATTTCTTATCTTTTCCAGTAGCTGTCTGATTCTGCTGTTCCGGTTTATTGTCTGCTTTTACAATATCCTTAACTACTTCATTCGCTTTAACTTCTGCTCTCGGCGCAGTTTCTCTGCCCTCATTTCTTTCCGCCACCTGCTGTTCTCGTCTTTCCTTTACGCCGCTTTCTTCCAGACTGCAGAAGCTCTGAAGATACGGAAGCACATGATTCTGCATATCTGTCAGGTCTTCCATATACTTTTGGAACTCTTCATTGCCTTTACCTTTCTGATAGCTGATCCAGCTTTCATCTGTCAACTTCATTTCATTTTGCATTTTTAATTGGCTGATAATACCGCCATTTCCAGAACCGATATCTATTTCCCCTTTAAAGCTCTGCAATATCTGCTCGTCTTTTTCAGCATAATATACGGTAAAAAACAGCTTTGCCGTCATTGTTGGTTCACCGGTTTTGGGATTACGGTCAGCATACCATGCTTTATCCTGTGCTACGGTTTTGGAATCCAGGTCAGATAACTTCTGGCATCTTGGTTTCATAAATTCGCTTTTCTCACAATAATTCACATACACCATCGGTTCCATGTCTTTTGGGAACTCCGGGTCATAAGCTTTCAACCTTTCAATCAATACTCCGGCACGGACAGACTGATCGCATTCTTCATCAATGATATCCTTCAGGTAAGAAATATAAGAATGAATATTACCACTTCGCAAATTCAGCATTACTTCCTGTATAGTGTTCTCGCCCGGCTCCACATGGTCACGATACCCATACGGATCAAACTCTTCCGCAATCTTATCCAGTGCATCTGCCAGCTGTTCTGTGGTCATCTTTTCTGGATATATCGCTTCCCTGACATCTTTCATAGGCACGTATTTAAAGCCCGGCAATGCTTCGTGGATTTTTTCAATTCCTTCCCGTACCAGTGAAAGTTCTCCATAAAATCGAACATCGTCCATCAAATTCCCAAACACAGTATTTCCTTTTACGATTGCAAATTCTGCTTCATCGTAATAACTGTCTTCTGGATCACGATAGATTATTCCCATTGAGCATCCCAGATACGCAGTTTCTGGATTCTCCCTATATTTTTCATAGACTGCAGCAATCTGATTGACATCTGTACTTTTCTCATAAGCTCCCATATCATGGAACTCATCACATTCTGCCGCAAAATATTCCAGATAAGGTTCTTTCTTCGGTGGCATATTGTTGAGGGCATTATCAATCATATTATAATTTGCCTCGTCCAGTTCCTCCACCTTTGCCAAAGGCTTATACTCGCCCTGGCTTTTCTGGATTTCTGCCATTACAAACTCGTCCATTTCTTCTACTTTTTCCATCAGCTGTTCATAATCCCCACGGATGCGTTCTCCAATCCAGCCTTCCTCTTCCAGAAGTTCCTCTGCCGCTTCTTCAATGGAAATCTCATCATTCTCATAAACACCGCCATCTATCAGACGAAAATCTTCATCGTAAAAGGAATAATCATACCCTTCTTCCGTTGTCTGAATTGCAAAATATTGTTCTCCTACCTGATATGCCAGTTCGTCAAGAACCTGTTCTTCCAGATTCAGGAAAGAATCCAGCTGCTCAAAACTAATGCTGTCTACGAAATGTGCTGTGACATTTTCTCCGTCATTTAGAACTACGACATCACTGACAGAAAGGGAATGTCCCCGGAAGCCCTTTGGATGATCCATATTGAATCTTTCAAAGATATCTTCCAAGGTCATAGTTCCAGATAATTCTCCAACATAAACCAGTTCATAGTCCTCTTTTTTAATCTGCATCCCCTGACTTTCAAGAAAGCGCATATTCATAAACTTATAGTTTTCTCCTGGCGAACCATCCCGAATCTGATAAATACCGAATGACCTTTTTGTTCCTATCAGCAGTTCTGCTTCTTTTAACGACTGAATCTGCACATTTTTCTGCGTTTCCATTTCCAGATTATGGAATCGTTCCAATTCTGCCGTAGATATCTGATAACGTTCCGGTCCCCGTTCGATTTCCATGCGTTCCGTAACATAAATCGGTGATGAAAAATTCGTGATCAGATAAATGTCTGCCCCGGCATCGTATAATTTCAGCGCTTCTTCCTGTTCAATGGCACTCATAGGCTCTTGAAATGTTCCTAAGTCGTCCTCTGCATAATCCAGATCGTTATCCTTTATTCGTTCCCACATCTGTGCTTCCATTCCAAACAGCCCCTCATGTGCCTGTATCATTTCTTTACTTGCATACTCACCTTTACTTCCATCAGAGCCAAGACAATAAATCTTAGAACCCATTCTGTGATAGTCCAAAGCTGCTTCTTTTCTAAGCGGAACCATATCTTCTTCGGTATATCCATAATCCCGTAATTCCAGCTTTCCTATGGTTGGATCCGGCAATTCCTGAATGTCCATGCTTGCGTCATCCAGCAAATCCTCCACCCCTTCTTCATCTGCCTGACTAAAAGCATCAGCCAGATTTCTTATCAGTGTTCTTACTTTCTCTTCCTCACCGATCAGATTTGCATATTCAAAAATCCGTTCTTTTACATCTGTTGGAAATGCTGTTCCTCTGCGTTCTGCCCTGTCTATCTGTTCCTGCGTATATTCCTGCATTTTCTGTGTTTCTCTGCCTGTTATTCTATTTCCTACCATATAAGCTCCTCCTGTATTCTTAAAAATGGCACAACCGGCAGAACTTTCTTCTACCAGATTATGCCATCTTTCCTGTTTTCTTATTCCAAACCGAAGTCCCTGTTTCTGTCTTCCCTTCCGGTTTCACTTTCCCTCTGGCTCTTTTCTTTATAAATCTGCAGTTTCTCATGGATGGAACCACGTGCCTGTCGTTCTTCTTTCTCTCTCGATTCTGGCTGCTCTGCTTCTGTGCCTTCCCGTTCATCCATATTAAGCAAAGCATTTAATTCTGACAATCGCTCCAGCTTCTCGTTTAGTTCCTCTTCTTTTGGGAATGGTTTTCCCACTTCTTCTTTTGCATTTGCAAGCTGTTCCTGTATCGTTTCCAGCTTTTGCACAGCTTCTGCCAATTTTTCTGGATAGCTTTCCAAAAGATTATTGATACGGGTGATATTTCCCAGAGCATCCGCTCCCAGATGAACTTTTGATACCGATTCATGCTTCACTGACAGGATAAATTCCTTACTCCAGCTGTCGAACTGGATTCTCATGTTGAATCCCTGATAAGTTCCGATATTCATGGCAGCATCTACCGCCTTAATATCCTTGCAGACTGCCAGAAGTGCCGCTCCTGCTTCTTTCTTTTCGGTAAATACTTTGCCACTGATTTCCATGGTAAACTGCTCTGGAGCTGTGATTTTATGCTCCTGATAGTGGGCAATGTCTGCCTTATAGCTTTCAATGATCTCTGTCAGCTTTGCAATCTGTTGTGGAAAATTCCTTGCAATATCATCTTCCAGACGGTACTGGTTATTCATGTGGTTGGCTTTTAAAAGTTTCAACTTTGCCACGTCCACATCCAATGCCATCTTCTCTTTTACTGCGGGATTTCCGGTTGCAAGTGCTTTAACTTCTGCATAGGAAAGCGCCGCTTCATCTACATCTTCACAGCTTCGTACCGGAGCTTTGCTGGTCATAATCTGAGAAATGAATTTCTGCTTGTTTTCGATCAACTGCCACATATAACTGTCGAATGTGGATTCTGTTACATACCGAAAGATATGAACCTTTTTATTATGGTTTCCCTGGCGGATAATACGACCTTCCCTCTGTAGGCTAAGTACCCAGCGCCTTGCCATATTGCTATGGTAGGTTTCCAAATACTCGCCCCCGAACCGTACTTACAACTCTCACTGTATACGGCTCTCCATTTATAAACTCAATTTAACTGTCCACAGTGTAATTTCTTATGACATTCTCTACACAAAGCTATTGTTTTGCGATTTCTCGCTATCATAAGAGCTTCCCAAAAAGTTTTACCTTGTAAATCTTTAAGCCGATGAACATGATGAATTTCTATGGGAGTATTAGTTTTTCCGCATAGCTCACATTCTCTGGCTTTTATTCTGTCGATTAGCTTTGTACTGCTGAAATATTTGATTGTATTTGGAACTAAGTCTGCATTAGATTGGAATGCTTTTTTCTGCCGTTTAAAACCCTCGTTATAAAACACTCGCATTTTCTCAACTCCTTTGGAATTACGGAACTTTACAGCAAAATCTTTTCCTGCTCTGAATTTTCCGATTACTTTTGAAATTGATGTTCTGTATTTTGTGCCGTAGGTTTTGTACATACTGTATTCCATAATATACTTGTAGCTGTTGATGATTGAGCTGTTATTGGCTATACAGTAATAATTGTAAAAACCTCGTATCATACTGTTGTAGTAGTCGAGTATTTCCAGATCATCACAGTTTTTCAATCTGTATATTGCCTTGGGTTTCCAAATTTCTTTTCCATTATGGTAGATTAACTTCATAGCACCTGTATCAATCAAGTGTTTCCTGATTGTATCACTTGAAACTTCCAGTACAATTCTGCCCGTGTAATTACGAACGAGCTTGCCTGTTTTATCTCTCTTGGTTAGATTGCTATGCCGTACTCTGATTTCATAACTGAGAAATTTCGCACTTTTTTGGGCATTGGTAATCAGCGTTTTCTCTTCTGATAGCTCCAACTGTAATTGTTCTTTGAGAAAATTCTTAAAATCTTCTTTTATTTTCTTACAATCCTCTTTCGAACCGATAACTCCGCACAGCCAATCATCAGCATATCTGACATAGACCAGCCTTGCATAATTGTTATCCATAGGGTCACTTGGGGGAATATTCACCCGTTCTTTTTCCAACTGCCTTATGCGTGCAATCGCATTTTCTCTTTCACAGTCGTCGTTTGCATTTTTCAATGCGATTCTGGCTTTGCTTAATTCGACTTCGTTCCTGCGGTACTCTTTTGTACGCATACGCTTTTTACCTTTTTTAAATTTTCGGACATACTCATTTACATACTTATCAAATTTATCCAAATAAATGTTTGCAAGAATAGGACTGATAATGCCACCCTGCGGTGTTCCCGAATAGGTGTTATGAAAAGTCCAATTCTCAATATAGCCTGCATTCAGAAATTTTCTTACCAGTCGAAGAAATCTCTCGTCATTGATACGTTCTCGTAAAATTCCAATCAACGTAGCATGGTTGATGTTATCAAAAAAACCTTTAATGTCTCCTTCGATAAACCATTTCACACCCGTGAAAGTTTTTTGAATTTCATTGAGTGCCGTATGACAGCTTCTATTAGGTCTGAACCCATGAGAAGTATTTTCAAAATGCCCCTCATAGATAGCTTCTAAAATCATTCTGATAACCTCTTGAAGCAATTTATCCTCAAAGGACGGTATTCCGAGTGGACGCATTTTTCCGTTCTTCTTTGGAATATAGGTTCTTCTTGCAGGTTTTGGCTGATAGCTTTCATCTTTGAGCGAAACTATGATTTTCCGTATTCTTTCGATACTCATACCGTCAACCGTTTGCTTGTCAGTACCTTTTGTCATACTTCCGTCATTGGAATAAATGTTTTGATAAGCGGTTAAGTACAGTTCCTCATTGTAGAGCAAACGGTATAAACGCTCGTACTTGTAATCTTTTTGGTTACTGTGCTTCGTTAAGCTGATTAACACATTTTCAGGATTTCTCATAATGTATCACACATTATCCTTTCTATATTGTTAATGTTATAAACTGCCTTCCTTCGCCATGTAAGTGCCATTAACACTCTCGGACTACTATGAAGGCTCCGTTACCATATCGAATATTCATAAGCCTACACTTAATAGCTTATTTTTAAGCGTTTCGACTTAGGTAATCCCCGTTTAGCATCATACTAACGATTTGGCTTGTTAGGTTGTCGGATACGACTTCCATCCTTTTATGCTTATTGCATATACGTCTCAGCCTATCTTTGCTTACGCTCCTGAACAGCGGAACATAAGTGCTGAGATATGGCGAATAATAATTACCTTACGCCATAGTCCCGACATTGACCGTTTGGACTATCGTTCAACCAGTATGGGCTTTATCCTCATACCTAACTTTTCATCTCCCCATTCAGTCGCAGCTTGGTAATTAGCTGACTTATGGCTTTACCGACGTGCTATTTTCCCTGATATTTAGTTTCCCTCACAGGTAAATCGGTTGATGATAGGACTGTAAGATACTATCCTAATACCTTGCCAAAGGTATATTTATTATGATGCCTTTACGGGCGCACGTTCCAAATCAGACGGTTTCCAGCCAATATCCAGATGATGCAGGGCAATCAGACGATCCTGCACATTGGTACCAGCGCCCATTTTTGCTGTAGAACCAATCAAAAAACGAACCTGCCCGGATTTCACTTTTCCAAACAACTCCGTCTTCTTTGCTTCTGTATTTGCATCATGAATAAAAGCAATCTCTTTTTCCGGTACACCTTTCTCCATCAGTTTTTGCTTCAAGTCATCATAAACATTGAAACTGCCATCACCTTTTGGTGTGCTCAAATCACAGAAAATCAACTGTGCGGATTTCTGTGCTGCTGTGTCTTTCCATATTTCATAGCTTTTCTTTGCACAAACTGATATTTTACTTTCTGGATTATCTGGCAATAATTCATTCACCAAACGCTGATCCAATGCTAACTTCCTTCCGTCATTGGTAATTTTCAGCATATTATCAACTGAGGCATCTACCCCGCCGTTTCTGACAACTTCTGCACGTTCTCCCAGACTTTCTACGATTTCTTTCTGCTGTTCCGTTGGTTTCAGCACCACTGTTTCATATTCCGCTTCCGGCACAGGAAGCTTTAACTGATCGGAAGTCTTGATATCTGCAATCTCCTTGAACATATTCATCAGTTCTGGGATATTATAGAATCTGGCGAATCTTGATTTTGCTCGATATCCATTTCCTTCCGGTGCAAGTTCGATGCTCGTGACAACTTCTCCAAAGGTGGAAGCCCAGGAATCAAACAGTCCAAGTCCCATATTTTGTAATTTACTGTTCTGCAGATACCGCTGCATAACATATAATTCCGTCATGCTGTTACTGATTGGTGTGCCTGTAGCAAAAGTAATGCCTTTTCCTCCAGTAATCTCGTCCAGATATTGACATTTATTGAACATATCTGCGGACTTCTGTGCTTCGTTCTGTGCAATCCCGGCTACATTTCTCATTTTTGTATAGAGAAACGCATTTTTATAGCTGTGTGCTTCATCTACATACAAATGATCCACGCCCAGTTCTTCAAACGTAACTACCTGATCTTTCTTCTCTTTCTGATTCAGTTTTTCCAGCCTTGTCTGCAGTGTCTTTCTGGTCTTTTCAATCTGTTTGACGGTATAACGCCCGCCGTCCTGTTCATACCTTGCACTCTGGATTGCCATTTCCAGATCATCAATCTGCTTCCGCAGCATGGCTTCCTGCCTCTCATCAGAGATTGGAATACGCTCAAACTGAGAATGACCGATGATAATGGCATCGTAATTTCCCATAGCGATCCGGGCACAGAACTTCTTTCGGTTTGCCGGTTCAAAATCTTTCTTGGTTGCTACCAGGATATTGGCTCCCGGATATAACTGCAGAAACTCCGCTCCCCATTGCTCCGTCAAATGGTTTGGAACGACAAAGAGGTTTTTCTGAGATAATCCCAGACGTTTGCTCTCCATTGCAGCCGCTACCATCTCGTAGGTCTTCCCAGCTCCTACTACATGAGCCAGAAGCACATTCTCTCCGTAAAGCTGGTGTGCAACAGCATTTTTCTGATGCGGACGAAGCTCTATTTCCGGATTCATTCCTGGGAAAGTCAAATGACTGCCATCGTATTCACGGGGACGGATACTGTTAAATCGTTCATTGTACACTTTTACCAGCCTCTCTCGTCTCTGCTGGTCTTTAAAAATCCAGTCTTTAAATGCCGCTTTCATGGCATCCTGCTTCTGTGATGCCAGCATGGTCTCTTTTTTATTGAGGACACGGATCTCATCACCATTTTCATTGACACTCTTATCATAGATACGGACATCTTTCAGGTTCAGAGTATCTTCCAGAATCTTATAGGCATTTGCTCTCTCCGTTCCATACGTTGCATATGCAAACGCATTTCTTGGACTGTCCGCATTCTTTCCTGTAATCCTCCACTCACCATTTACCTCAGAGAATTTTACCTGTATTTCCTTCTGTGCAAGATACCATGGCGTATGAAGCAGTTCTGTCATAAAATCTTGATAATCTGAAGGTTCAATCCAAGTAGCTCCAACACGCACCTCAATTTCGGATGCTTCCAGATTTCTCGGCTGAACTGCCTCTAAAGCACGGACATTCGGTGTAAATTCCGGATGACTCTCGGCAAAAGTTCTCGCAGTGTTTAATTTATCCCTGACATTTCCAGATAAATACTCATCTCCGCTTTCCCACTGGTCTGTCAGTGGATTCTTAAAGATAACTCCAACCAGTTCCTCCGTGATTTTCTCTTCAGTCTTTCCGGTCAGCTCTGCCATATAAGGAAGGTCTACCTTTGCCCTTTCATTCAAAGATAATGCTAACGCCTCTGTCGCTGTTTCTACGCTGGTTACTGCTACTGCCTTTTTGATGGTTCGTTTTGTAAACATATCTGCTTTTCGCTTCAATGTTCCATCTTCGTTCAGATCTTCCAGAGAACACAATAGGCAATAAGAAGAGTCATCAGAAAACGCCCGTTTGTTGGCATTACTTCCAATGACTCCATACTTTACCGTGTAGGTATCATATACTTGATTCAGTTTCTCCTGCTGTTTCTGGATTTCTTCGTCTGTGACGAATTCCTCCATCTGCATGGCGATCAACTCCCGGACGGTATCACGGATTGCAACCATGCCTTTCACACGTTCTGCAGTGGCGGCAGGCATTTTCACCTGATTCATCAAAGAGTTGACACGATAATATACCTGATCATCTACCACCGTATAGCTGTAATTTCTAACATTCGGATCAGCCGGAATACTCTCTGGCATCTCATCCAGTTCTGTTTCCACATCTACTGCCGGTACCATGCTTCCCTTAATTTGTTTCACAGCTTCTTGTAACTGTAATTCCAAATCAGCTCCTTCCATTGGAGCACAGGTTGTTTCCATACCATACGGACCGGACACTTCTTTCATCTCACCCAGAATCATTTCCGGATGCTGAACAAAATACTGATTAACCGTAATTCCATTGACATCACTATCCAGATTTATCCATTCCGGCATTTCTTTCGTAAGGCTTTCCCTCTTTTGGAAAAACAAGATATCAGCACTGACTTCTGTTCCCGCATTTGCCTTAAAAGCTGTGTTCGGCAGTCGGATTGCTCCCAACAGATCTGCCCGCTCTGCCAGATATTTCCGGACTTCCGGTGACGCCTTATCCATAGTTCCCTTTGTTGTGATCAGTGCCGCCACACCACCTGGACGTAACTGATCTATCGTCTTGGCGAGAAAGTAATCATGGATCATGAAATTGTAGCGATCATACTGACGGTCATTGACCTTGTATGCACCAAATGGCACATTTCCAATCGCCACATCAAAAAAATCATTAGGATAATCTGTCTTCTCAAAACCTTTGATCTGAATATTGGCATCTGGATAGAGTAGCTTTGCAATTCTACCGCTGATACTGTCCAGTTCCACACCATAGAGTTTGGACTGATTTAGATTCTCTGGAAGCATTCCAAAGAAGTTCCCGACTCCCATAGACGGCTCCAGGATATTTCCTTTTGTAAATCCTAGATTCTCCAACACCTGATACATACTTTCAATCACAATCGGCTGTGTATAATGAGCATTTAAGGTGGAAGCTCTGGCTGCAGCATATTCCTCTGGTGTAAGAACCGTCTTTAATTCCAGATATTCTGTCTCCCATGCAGCTTTTGTCTCATCAAATGCATCTGCAAGACCTCCCCAGCCGACGTACCTGGATAAGATTTTCTGTTCCTCTGATGTCGCATTGCGGTTCTCATCCTCACATTTCTTTAACAACTGGATAGCCATGATATTGGCCCGGAATTTCTCCTTCGGTGTTCCCTGTCCAAGCTCGTCATCCGTGATATGAAAATTTCCTGCCGGAACCATTTCTTCTAGCTGCTGTATTGGAGACTCCGTTTCTGCTTCCGATTCATTGAATACTGTTTCCTCTAATGATTCTGTGGTATCTTCCTGTTCCTGCACTTCATGGACTGGTTCTTCCTGCGGACTTTCCAAATCATTTTCTGAGTTAAGAGCCTGCTGTGCTTCTTCCAGATCAGCCAGACGTTGTGCTTCCTGTCTTTCCTCATACTTTTCCATTTCTTCCGGTGACAGGTAATCATCACTACGAACCAGCTGACGAACACGCTCTGCAACTTTGTTCCATTTCAATAAAACCGTCACATCCGGATTTCCGATTTTCCCTTTACTCAATCGCAAGCCTTTCGCATCGTGAAACGCATCCGACTGATAGGCTCCAATGATTCCCGGTGAGGAACCACCTGTCCCATATTCATTTTTCAGGAAATCCGCAGCTTCTTTTGTATCATGATGTTCCATGAAATATTCATAAATACGGTTACGACCACCAGCCGTAATGCCGCCTTTTCTTAATACTGCGTCAATCTCATCCTGTGTGATAAAAGAAAGTTCCGGACGTTCTACCTGCTGTTTCTGATCCCGCCAGGACATATCCCGCTGCAGGTCACGGAAACGGCTAAAAAATTTTGGATTGTTCTGAATTTCCCATTGATGATATTCCCCTGGATTTTCATCCATGTCTTTCTGCAGATATTCAAACCGCTCATAGATTTCCTGAATAGCTTCCGGTTCAAGCAAGCAATCTAGGATTGTTTCCTGCCATTCCTGATAAGACAATCGCTCGTCTGGATTTCTGTTAGTATCCCGAAAATGCAATGCTAATTGAATACTTGTTCCTTCCCGTTCTTTTTCGATAGCATTATTGGAAATGCTGTTGGAAACATAATTCCCCTCCTCATACATATCCCGAATGCGGTCAGCTGCTTCCTCCCATGTAACCATACGGTCAAAATTACGTCTGGCGGAATCTCCACGGCGGATACGGATACCATCGCTGTCATACCAGATACTGATTTTCTGTCCACGGATGGTAAAACCTTTTCCACCCGTACCATACTCACTGATCAGAAATTTTCGCATTTCTTCATGATCTAATCCTTCAATCAGTTTTGCTGTAATATGAAAAAGCGTATTATTGCCTCCACTTCCGGTACGAAGAATATCATTTACAATATCATCTGAAATCAAAAAAGCGGCTGGCTGTGTAAGTGCAGCTGCCGCTTTCCTTATTTCTCCTAACTGTTCCTCTTCTGTTGGGAACAGGCTTAACTGTAAATAATCTCCTGAATTACCAGCTCCTCTGCCTGTGCTTTGATCTGGTTCATGTGTTTGGTCCAAGCCATTGTGTCTGCCATCTTGTCCGGTGCCGGATCTTTCTCCAGAAGTTCGTTCATCAGGTTGTCTACTCTCTGTCTTGCCTGACTGTCGATCTCCATCAGATGACTGTCCAGACGGTTCTGCAGTGTCAGAATGTTGAACCTGGCTATCTTGTGATTTCTCAGATACTCTTTCCTCATCATTCCGTACTTCCCGATTGTTCCTCTCGTCTCTTCCAGGCTGATATCCGGAATCTGATACTCTCCGTTCTGGCTGTAACTGATCTCTCTCATAGTCTGTTTCCTCCTTTTTTTCTTCTCTATCTTCTGTGTTATCTGTATTACTTTCACGAATTAACGTGTTAAATTCATTATAAGCTACTTCTTTTTCTTTTGCAACCGTTTTCAGGTCATTTTCCAGATCATTCAGAACATATCGTCCAATCTGCATCAGGACTGGTCTGCTGATCTCGTTGACTGCACTTCCCAGATGTCCTAATACTTTCAGCTGATTGAAGTCCGTTATATGCCGAAAATCCTCTGCATCCAGATATTCCTGTACATCCAGTCCACACCTGTTTAGTAATACATACCAAACACTATTGGTCATCAGTTCCCGAAATTCTACTTCCTGATTCTGTTCGTCCAGTTCTTCCAAAAATGTCCCTGTTACATCCAGTCTCAGTTCTTCCAATGCATCTGGAAGCCATTCCTGCATACTCTCCTTCGCTGCCTGATGCAGACTTTCAGCAAATCCTCCTTCTGTATCTTCCAGTGATAACTGCTCCTGCAGATAATCCGCAACCAGCTGTTCTCCTTCCATTGGAAGATTCCATAACTGAGGATCCTTTCCAAGATTCCGCACTTTATAAGTGTCCTGCACATCAAATACATACCGAAGTTTTGTTTTCGGTCTGGAAGTATTGTCAATCAGGGCAATCCCCTTGGATCCCTTTTTGATCCAACGGTACATCTTCTGATTCCAGATTTCCATGGATGCTACGGCAGTTGCTTCCGGTCGCTGTGCATAAATTAAAAGCTGTTCTGGAAAAGTGTATTTGTACAGTCTGGATGCCGTGTTTAGGAACCGCATCCATTCCTGCGGACTGGCAGCTACATCTTTTGCCACCTCTTCCGTCAGCTGTTCCATTGCATATAATTTATTTGCCATGTGCTACTCCTTTTCTTCCTCCCATTTTTCTTCTACAACATCAGCAATCCGTTCCATTGCCCTTGTCATAGAAGGAAAATTACTGCTGTTATTTGCTTTTCCAATCTGATCAATAAGAAATTCCGGCACATCTGCAAGTGCTCCGGCAATCATAGCCTTTACCCGGATGTCCTCCAGCATAAGAAGCTCTTTTACACCAAACTCTTCGCCAAATACATCCTGATATCTCCGCAAGTCATCCAAAAGATATTCCGGCTTTAAATCTCTATCCATTTCCTTTCGTTTGTCATCACCATATAAACACCAATCCATATTCTTTTCTCCTCCTACTATATAAAAGTGAGGACTGCTCAACACAGTCCCCTTAAATTATCGTTATTTCTCGTTATAATACTGTGGCAAGGTCTTTCGCCTTATCCTTTGGGATTGTATCTGCCCCTTTTGCCTTGATCTCTGCCTTGGCTTTTTCCAGCTTTCCATGGATTCCACCTTTTGCTTCGGTTTTTGCGGTTACTTTTTCTGCTTCTTTCGCTTTCTCCAGACGTGTTTCCCTGCGTTCCGCATTTTCCATGACTGCTGTCTTTCCATCACAGAACTGAACCTTATCTGAAAGCTGTTCCTGTCTTTCTACCTGCGTCTCATTGACTTCTTTTACCATGGCATTTAATTCTGGTACTTCAAGCATCCCATTATCCGGAAGAATCAGCACCTCATGAATTGAAGATGGAAGAACAAAATAATCACTGCCAAGACACTCGCCAATCTGCTTACGAATATCTTCCTGCAATAACAGTGAAGCACCATTCATTTTTTGTGTATTTGTCAGACAGAACATTGGATTTTCGATTGCTTCAATATCCAGTTTTTCATGCAGAAGATTTTCCGACTCTCCACCGAAAATCATAGATTTTACCATTTCATTCATGTCCATCAGAACAACACCACGATTCTGGTCTGCCGCCATTGCGTCTGTCTGAATCTGTTCGGCAGATACTCCCCATTCATTCATCAGCGAAATAGTTACCGGAATACTGCCGATTCCATTTTCATTTTCTTTCAAATTTACTGCATAATAAGCATCGAAATCTCCGTGTTCTGTAACCACTTTATCTGCCAGGCGTTCTTCATTCCATTCTCGGTCACAGATTCTCACCTGCAATTTATCCTTCATTTTCTCATAATCGAAAATATCAGGTACTCCCATGTCAATAAATTCTGCTTTATCCTGTGCCTCAATACGCATATCGGCTACATCACCCACACAGGAATCGGCATCTTTTCCATTTACATATTTCTGATAAAGAGAATCCAGATATACCGTTGGCACTGTTCTCTGGTTCCCTTTTGGAATGGTAATTCCTGTCAGCTTTAACCCATTATTCTTAACTACTTCCTGCAGTTTAATTTCTGCGTCCTTGTACGACTCTGGCAGATACTCCTTTACATTGTCTTTGACATATTCATAAAATTCTTTTCTGTTCATCATACGCTTTTACCCCTTTCTGATCATGTGATGGTTCATTCTTTTTCTACTGACCATCTGCTCGGCTTTCTTCTGATAAGCCATCATTCTCTTTAAAGTTTTCTCCTGGTTTTTTCGTGCTTCCTGTCTTTTTTCCATTGCTTTCATCATAGTTTTCTGTTCCTTTCTGTGATTTTTTGTATGAAAAAGGGAGCCTCACATAGAAGCTCCCAATCATAACGGTTGGTTTCCTTATTTGCTTTTCCTTTTTCTGATGATATAAAGTCCTGCCATACCTCCTGTAGAGATTACCAGAAGCAGAATCGGCAGCCAGATATTCGTGCTGTCACCTGTTTTCGGTGCGTTTGATACCTTCGTCTCTTCATGGGACTGTGGCGTATCCGGTGTGTTCGGTGTTTCCAGAACTTCCGGTTTCTCATTTGTCAGATTGAAAGTGACTTCCACGACCGGCGTACTGTCATCTGCATAAGCAAATGTCACTTCATGCTTGGTCTGATCCAGGGTGTATCCATCCAGTGTCTTTGTTTCCACCAGATAATACTTGATAGCGGTATCATATTTGCCGTTCTTAAATGTGGCAATCTCATACAGCCTACTTTCTGCATGACCGGCAGCATCTGTCTTTAAGGTTTCCAGAACTTTTCCTTTGCTGTCACGGAGTTCAAATTCTACCCCTTTCAGCGGTTCTCCTGATGACTTATCTGTCTTATTAAGAATCACTTTTCCCTTGGCAGTATCATCTTTCATAGTCACTTTCTGAACTTCTCCAGTATCTTTCACCTCAAATGTTACATCAGCAGTCAGAAGATATCCTTTCGGTGCCTGCTCTTCACGTAAGGTATATTTACCGATTGGCAGTTTTTCGATATAGTGTGCTTCCTCTGTGGAAGTCCAGCTCTCTACTACCTGATCATCCTTATCGAGAATCGTCAGTTTTGCACCTGGAATCTCAGTTTCTCCTGTGATATCCGTCTTACTGATCTCTACTTTTGTCACATCATCTTTCATCTCATGCTTCTGAACCTCTGCTGTATTCTCTACTGTGAAAGTAATACTTTCTGCAGTGACATATCCATCTGCCGGTTTTGTCTCTGTCATGGTGTATTTCTTACCAACAACCAGTTCTTTGATCACATGGGATTCTTCCGTAGAAGTCCATTCATCTACTGTATTGCCATCTGAATCCGTTACTTTCAGGTGTGCACCTGGAAGTTCTTTACCTGTTGTCAGGTCTGTTTTGGACAGCTCCACTGTGGTTGGCTGATTTTCAAAAGTAAAGTCGTAGCTTACTTCTGCCTGGTCTTCTCCGGCATATTCAAAGGTAAATTCCTGTACTTCTTCTGTTGTAACAAATCCGTCCGGCGCAAAGATTTCTTTCACATAGTATTTTCCATCTACCGGAAGATCTGCCGTAAAAGTAATCTGTCCTTTTTCATCCGTTACTCGCTGCTCGATCAGACTGTCTTTCTCAAGGAGTACCTCGCCCTTTGCATTTTTGATATCTTCACTGGTATAAAGACCGAAGACACCACCTGCAAGGACACGGTCTGTATCTTTTTCTTTCTTCACAACCGTAACCTTTACTTTCTGACGGGCATTCTGCCATTTCTCATCATAAGTAATGACTGGTGTGTCCTGATCACGGTAGGAAAGATCAACATATCTCGGCTCTCCGTCCAGCACATAACCATGGGCAGTTTTTACTTCCTTCACATAGTACTTGCCAGCCGGTAGATCTTCCATCTGTGCAATACCATTGGAATCCGTAGTAATGGTTCCTACTTTTTCATCTGCTTTGAAATAATCTTCACTGACACCATCTGCCGCTTTGATATCTTCCGCAGCAAATACATCGAAAGTTACATCTGTAAGACTTCCAGTTACATATTCAAAGAGATGCTCCACAGTACCTTTTACATGGTCCAGAAGTGTCACTTTATCCAAAAACTCTCCATTTTTGTTGATGATCAGAAGTCCTGTCGGTACTTCATCTTTCATCTCTACTTTCTGAATCTCTGCGGTATCTTCCAGCGTGAACTTCACATCCGTTGCTTTCAGATATCCATAAGGTGCCATTTCCTCACGAAGGGTGTATTCCTCACCAACTGTCAGTCGTTTGATCACATGTGGCTGATCTTTTACAGAAGTCCACTGATCCACAACATTTCCTTCTTTATCAAGAACGGTGAGTTTTGCCCCATCCAGCTCCACACCTGTTGTTACATCAGATTTCGTGATTTCTACTGTTGTCGGCTGGTTCTTTTTCACTGTTTTCAGTTTTACTGTCTTCACATCCTGTCCCTGGTAAGAAGCATCCAGATTCAGAACTTCATCAGAAGATACAAATCCCGCCGGTGCTTTTAACTCTTTTACATAATACTGTCCAAGTGGCAGATCCAGCGTACATGCTGCAAGACCACCGTTATCAGAAGTCATTTCCTGTAAGAGTGTGTCTGCTTTCACGATCACTTTTCCATCCGCCTTGATATCCGCTTTATTATAGATACCAAAGACAGCTCCCTCTACGGTTGCACCATTTTCTGCATCCTGTTTTTCTACCTGAATTGCAACTTTCTGTCGGTCATCGCCAACAGTCACTTCCTGTTCGATCACAGGTGTATCCTGATTGGCATAGACAAATGCGACTTCTGATCTGTCATGGTTCAGGACAAATCCTTCCGGTGCAGTCTTTTCTACTACATAGTAAGAACCAAGTGGCAGGTTATCAGCAACTGCTTTTCCGTCTTCTCCAGTCGTTACCGCTGTTACCAGTGCATCTTTTGCATAGATCAGCTGTCTGTTTCCGTTTTCATCTTTCTGATAATCCGGTGTATAGATATTTTCAGCTGCATAGACATTAAATTCCGCACCCTTCAGGTATCTTTCTTCATAAACAAAATCCTTTTTAAATCCGGTCAGCATCTCACCTTTTTTATAGATCGTCAACTTTCCTTTTACCGGATGGTTCTCGTAATCTACCGTAATAATGGCATCTCCACTCTCAGAATCCATCTGGTATGCTGTGTTAGCATCCACCGCAATCTCTACATAATTCTTATTAATCGTGTACCCTTCCGGTGCATTGACTTCCTCAATCCTGTAATGCCCGATCTTCAGATTCTTCGGCATGATCAGATATCCCTGGCTGTCCGTAAAATAGGACTTGTGAGTGGTTGTCACTGGGTAAGTTGTTACCTGTTCCACATACTTTTTGTTGTCCAGGTCATATACCTTAAATTCTGTTCCGGCAATCAATACGGATTTCTTTGTTTCATCGTCTTTTTTCACGATTTTCAGTTTTGCCTTAAACTCTTCATCCAGAAGCACTCGCCAGATCTGCGGCTCATTTGGATGGTGCTCTGTGATATTCACTTCAAAATCATCGACTGGCTTATAATTGTGCGGTGTTGTAGTTTCACGCACGATATAGCTTCCAAATGGTAATGGAATACTGCAGGCATACCCTTTTTCATCTGTGAAAATCTCAGTTGCTCCATTTTCTCCGCTCACTACTGGTTTGGCAGAATCAAAATCATAGCTTCCATCTGCTTTCTTTGTAAGGGAAGATTTCAGATAAACTGTAAATCCAGCTCCGGATAACAGATCTGCATCGGTCTTTCCATTGTTGGCTGCTTTGATGATCTGGAATGGCTGCTTGATGACCTGCTCACTGGAAGTGCACTCTCTTTTCACTTCTGCTGTCATATTTCCTTCATAACTGCACACAAGATCATGCTCTTCTGTATCTGCCAGGTATCCGGTCGGCGGTGTGATCTCTTTGATATAATATTTGCCAAGATATAAGCCATTTACAGAAGACTGTCCTTTGTCATCTGTTGTAAGAGAAGCTACCTGTTCTCCTGCTTTATAAATAGTTCCAGTTGCTCCATCCGGATGCACGATATCTTCACGGGCATACAGACCATAAACTGCACCTTTCAGTGTGGCATCTCCCTGTGATACTGCTTTTCCTGTTTCTTTATCAACTTTGAATAAATTGATCTTTGCTGTCACACGGTCATTGCTGAAGGTATGGGCAAATGATACGGTTGCTTCTTTATCATTGGTGTAAGAAAACTTGAACGTATACACATCTTCTGTATTTCTTACATAGCCTTCCGGCGCCTGATCTTCTTTTACAGAATAGGAATATCCAATCGGAAGATCTGCTGTAAATTTTGCAGTTCCGTCTGCGCCAGTAGTTACTTTCTCAATCAGCGTTCCTTTTTTCACAACAACGCTTCCGTCTGCATTTCTGATATCATCGGATGCATACAGAGCAAAAATACCGCCTTTCAGTGGTTTCTTGGTGTCTTTATCCTGTTTTACTACGGAAACATCTGCTTTCTGTCTCTCGTTGTTAAAAGTCACATCTGCAAATACAACTTCTTTGTTCTGACCAGCATAAGTTAGAGTCACTGACTTTTCTTCGCTGCCGTTATAGAAAGAGTCCGGTGCTTTTGTTTCTTTTACCACGTAGGTTCCAAGATGCAGGTTTTTCAGTGTGACAGAACCATTCTCACCTGTTGTCAGATTTTCTTTTACCAAGTCACCTTTGCTGTACACTTTTGTGCCATAAGCAGTTACGATATCCGCTCCGGCATACACGTTATATACTGCATTTTTCTGTCTGCGGTTTTCATACTGAAATACCGTTCCATTTTCACTGACATCTGCTCCGATCAGAACCTGTCCTTCTTTGTAAATGGTAAGTTCTGCCAGCTGTTCCTTATTTTCCACGGTTACAGCTGCGGTCTTACTTGCTACCAGTTTTACATTTGTTGCCGTTGCATTTACTACATATCCCTGTGGTGCTGTGATCTCTTTCAGATAAACAGTATCCTGTGTCTTGATGATCGTAACAGAAGATTTTCCATTCTTATCTGTTGCCGGCATCTGAGTGATCAGCTTTGTACAAGCCTCATCGCTGTATACACCGAATACTGCACCTGCAAGATTGACATCCGCTGTATCGTCTTTCTTTACGATTTCGATCGTAGCCTGCTCAATCCAGGATACTTTGAAGTCAATATATTTTTCATCTGTTATACCTTCACCAAATACCAACGCAAGATCCTGCGTGTCAGATCCGGTGGTAATTTTATAAGCAGAGTAATCTTTTGTAATACTTCCCTTCATTGTAGAAGACCAGCTCTGTGCCACGTCACTCACCTGTGTCAGTGGTGCAGAAAGATAAAACTTTGTTCCTCCGCAAATTTCTACACTTGCACCGGCTTTACTGGTTGTGCCTGTGCTCAGATTATGAAGTTTCACACCAGACGGAAGCTTCATCGTAATTGTCTGTAGCTTATCTGCTTTGAATGTAATATCTTTGGTTCTCTGTGAATTGCCATCCACATAAGCTTTAACATCTGCATCAGAAAATGACATTGCTACATCCGGTATTTCCGGCTGTGAAACACAATAATTATACAATTTCATTGCTAAATTCTTGGCTGTACTATTCGCTCCGGAAAAAGCATCGCCACTTCCATTAGCATACGAAGCCGCCAGATGGACAAGAATGAATTTTGCTCCAGCACTAAGATTTCCATAACCATTCTCTTCTGTAAAAAATCCTTCATCTCCTGCTGCCTTGGTTCCGTAATAACATACCTTAGCTAATGTTTTTCCATCTCCGACTTTACTAATGGTATAATTACCTGTTCCTGGTCCCGGTTTTGATGGCTGTACACAGTAAGCAGTCGCAGATACATTTCCAAACTGAACCGTATACTGATAGGTCAGATAAGAACCATAACCATAATCTGCATAACGATACAGTGTTCCTCTGGTAACAGATACTTTCTGTACACTTCTTGCACTTGTCTTTGCCATAAAAGTGACTGTTTCACCAGCTTCCATGGCATATAAATCAATTCCTTCTTCTTCCGCCTGCTCCATTGCATCCGATACTGTAAGACCTGTTTCCGGATCTGTTGTATTTTCAGTATCTTCTTCCATGTCCGGTAATAGTTCGCTTGCCTGAGAATCAAATTCTTCTATCTCACTTTCCGTCACTTTTTCTGTTGGAAGCAATTCCGAGTCTGCTTCTGAATCCTCCGCTTCCTCTGTCTGCTGTTCACTGCCAGCTGTTTTGGATTCGGTCATTGCTTCACCTCCTGCCGCCTCTGTCTGTACTTCTGTTTCTTTCTCACGCACAATCAGTTTTCGGCTGATCTGGTACTTCGGATGCTCCTGATTTACCGGTTCCACATAATAGACCGCTTTGTAAGTGTCCACATGATCTGTCGTAAAATCCTCATTCTTGTCATTCTTTGCTTCCTCAAATGTGACTTTGACCTTGTTATCATCCTTGATTTCCAGTCCCGTGTAATCTGATTTCACATCAAATACACTGCCTGTTTCAATTTCATAATCTTTGGCAGTCACCACCTCATCTTCATCCAGAAGGTCTTTCACTTCCTCATAAAGTGGAGGTTTTTCCTCTGGCTGGATCTCCGCTGCATATGCCGTCATCGGAGACAGCACTGTACTAAGCATTGTCATGCCTGCCAGCAAGCCAGATACTACTTTTCTAAAATTACCTTTTTTCTTCATGCTAAGGTCCTCTCTTTCATATATTTGTATTAAAACAGACAGTCCTTAGACTGCCTGCAATACACTACTTATCGTTGTGGAAAAATCAGATTGAACTGTACATTTCCCTCTCCGGGATCGACCATCTCCACAGTTGCTTCATACTGTCTCCCTGTTTTTCTTGATACCAGATCCTTATAATGGATTTTTCCTTTAGACAGGAACTTCTTTGCTGCCACCTTATCCATCTTTTTCCCTTGGCTTGCAAGAAATTTATCATTCTTCCATAAGGTAAATGCACAATTCCGGTCAGAACAGTAAAAGTTTACTTTTCCTTCCCTGACATCAGCTCCACAGCGGGGACATTTGCCAATGACTTCTCCTTTTGCTTTTCCCTGAAACTGATTTTTCTTCTCTTCTGAAATCCCCTGATATCTGGCAACCAGTTCCTGCATCAGCTCTGTAATCCCATTTAGGAATTCATCTGCTGTCTCTGTATTCTGGGCAATGTGATTCAATGCCATTTCCCACTCTGCTGTCATCTTCGGAGATTTAATCTCATCCGGCAGAACCGTAATCAGTACATTGCCATCATCTGTCGGTACCAGATTTTTCTTTTCTCTTTTCACAAAGCCAGACTGAATCAGTTTTTCAATGATTGCTGCCCTTGTTGCCGGAGTACCAAGTCCTTTCTTCTCTGTATCTTCGGTCAGTTCTTCATTTCCTGCACGTTCCATAGCAGAAAGCAGGGTATCTTCTGTGTACTGTTTCGGTGGCTGTGTAAAATGCTCCGATACAAAAGAATCACAAGGACCGTAATGCTTGCCAGCCCAGATATCCAGCTCCGGCTCTTCTTTCTCAATCTTTACGCCAAAGAACTGTTTCAATTTATTTTCGATTGCCTTGAATCCTTCCTGCTTTGTTTTCTTTGCCGTGAGATAAAACGTATGATAATTACAGGTAATCTGGCATTTATGGCTTTCATAAATATAAGGATCTGCGGTTGCTGTCAGTACCCTGGCACTGATCAGATACAAAATCTTGCAGTTTCGTTCTTTCAGTTTACCTATATCTGCCTTTGCTACTTCCATGGTCGGGATAATTGCATGGTGATCAGATACTTTCTTTGAATTTAATACCTTACTCACGTCCGGCTGATATTCCAGCCCTTCGGCATAGGGCATTTTCCCAAGCAACATCTGAATCAGAGTTTCTGTGCTTTCTCCCATCTCATCTGTCAGATACTGGCTGTCTGTTCTCGGATAAGTAACAAGCTTCTGCTCATACATCTCCTGCACGGCATCCAGCGTCTGCTGTGCGGTATAACCAAACATTCGATTGGCTTCCCTCTGTAAAGTTGTCAGATCATAGAGCTTCGGTGGACGAACTGTTTTCTCCTTCACATCGTCCTTCTCTACTTCACACATACGCTCCGCACAATCCGCAGCCACTTTATCTGCATCCTCTTTTTTCTGAAAATGCTCTGTGACCGCATCCATATCGTCAAACTTGATATGAGCCATATAATACTTTTCTTTGGTAAATTCCTTGATCTTCTGATTTCGATCCACGATCATAGCAAGTGTTGGTGTCTGTACTCTTCCAACTTTCAGATTCTGGTTATACAGAACGGAAAAAAGACGGCTCGCATTGATTCCCACCAGCCAGTCTGCCTTTGCCCTGCAAAGTGCTGACTGATAGAGACTGTCATAACACGAACCGTCTTTTAATGACGAAAATCCATCTTTAATTGCCTGTTCTTCCATAGATGAGATCCAGAGCCGCTTCATCGGCTTTCTGCATCCTGCCTGCTCATACACCAAACGAAAAATTAACTCTCCTTCACGTCCTGCATCAGTAGCACAGATCACTTCATCTACTTTTGAATCTCTCATCAGTTTTTTCAAGATTCCGAACTGCTTCTTTGTGCCCTCCAAAATCTTGTGTTTCCAACATTCCGGCACAATCGGCAGATCTTCATATCTCCATTTTTTATATTTTTCATCGTATTCCGATGCATCACATAATCCAACCAGATGTCCTACGCACCAGGAAACGATATAACCGTTTCCCTCCACGTAGCCATCTTTTCTTGTTCTGGCTCCAAGCACGGAAGCCAGTGCCATCGCAACCGATGGCTTTTCTGCAATCACTAATGCTTTCATTCTATTTCTTCCTCACTTTTCATTTCTATATCTGACTGTATTTCATTTCCCCAGACATCCCACCCAGGTGTTGTCTGTCGTGCAAATAATTCTATTCTCGGTACATCACCAATAAGCTCAACAATTCTATCTCTTGCCACATCTGGTTTTTTACTGTGTCTTTCAATGTGTGATAAAATAATCTGTCGAACATATGCTGATTTCCTATGAACAGACCCTTTCGTTGCAAGCAAACAAATTTCAGCATTGCTCCTTGTCCAGTGTCCCAGACCAAGAAACAAAGTATCTGCCTTTTTATTCTTCTTTACCCACACGAACGCTACTGTCTTGTATTGAAATCCCCATGCTTGAATCACACTTAATCCTTCTCTCAGCTGTGGAAAAGTGACCCAGAGAAATAAAACACAATCTTTATCCGCTAATTTCCCAACTGGAAGATCACAGATTTCCTGCAAACTCATGGTCGGGTAATGGTCTGCGGCAATTCCCTGCCCCGCCTTCCTGTTATACTGCCAAGGCGGATCAGCGTATATAATCTGATATTTCTTATTCCGCACTCAATCATCGCCCTTCCTCCTCTTCTTCATCTTCCAGCACATTATCGTCAAAATCTTCATCTCTCAGGATTTCCGGTTCTGTACTTTCTTCCTGCTCATCTGCATCGTCTACTTCCCGTTTTTCTGACTCTGAATCTTCGGATTCATCTTCATCCTCTTCCATCTCATCCTCGTCATCATATTCATGCTTTGGTTTATAGACTTTGAAGTAATATCCTCCTGCCGCAGCTCCGACTGCAACCAGTGCAATCAAAAGATACGTTCCAAATGGACTTTTATCTTCAGGCATCTGAATATCATCCTCTACCTTATCTTTCTCGGCTGACTCTGTCGTTTCCGGTTTTTCTTCCTCTGCTTTTTTCTCTGGTTCTGCACAAACCGTATCCACTTCCGGAAGTGTCACCGAATCAGAAAGTGTGAAGTTCATCAGATCTTTTTCACTGACTTCTGTAAGGAAATACACATTATCCTGAGATTTTGAATTGTCAATAATCAGATAGAAAATCTTACCACTCTTAGTTGAAATGGTATAAAACTCTTTTGTGCCTTCCGTAGCTGTTTTAGTAACAGAATCTGCTGTCTCGCCTTCTTTATTAAGCTGTTCCTCAATACCTGTCACTGTCCGATCATCCACGGTTCCTTTTGCATCTGTCGGCTCAGAAGCCTGTGCATCCTGCGGAAGCGGTGAAGTCGTTGTTTTCTCAGTCCCAGTTGCATCTGCACTGGTCGTGGTTGCCATTGCACCATTACTGTCACTGGAAGTTTTCTGTTTCTCTGCCTGCTTCTTTGCCCATTCATAATAAGGATTCTGTAGCACATACTTTTCAGACGTATTTCCGGCACCGTCTGTTACCGTAATCTCAATCTGTTTTGTAGTAAAATCTTTCTGTGTCAATTGCACTCTCAGCATTCCATCCTTCAAGTCTGTATAAGTGGTGCCATTGACTGTTACTGCAGTAATCCCTGATACTGTATCATTCCCCTGAATCGTCAGCACACCATCTGTCAGGGAAGCAGAGAGTGTAGGCTTTTCCGTGTCATAACACTTAATAGAGCGATTCTGCTCATAGACCTTCCCCTCACCATCTGTAACACGCACATACACTGTCTGGTTTCCAGTGATCGTGATACTTCCACTTCCGGTTACATCCTGCCAGCTTCCATCTTTTCCTGCTTTTGCTTCAATCTTTGCTATTGAGAAACCTTCCGGCATATGGCTGGCATCTACCGTAACAGCAATGGTTGTTTCTCCCTGTTTCCAGCCATCCGGTTTCTCAATCGTGATTGCAGGTGTGGTATTCTCAGCTGCATAAGCAGTCTGTGTCTGGAGCAAAGGTGTTGTCAGGCAAAGAAATGTCGTTGCTGCAAGCAAGCTCTTTTTTACCCTGCTTTTAGTAATTGTTCTCTTCTTCTGTTTCATTTTTTCCAGATTCATCATCGGCTTTTGTTTCCTCCTTCTGTATTTCTACCCTGCCGGGCAGTTCATTTTTCATTCTCTTTTTGAAAGCTTCCAATTCTGGAATACTCATATCCATTGCACGGATAATTCTTACAATTTCCAGATTTTCCGCTTCTGTTTTGGCAATCTCCGCAGCCTTGAACCGCTTTAAATCTGCTTCATATCTGGCTTTGGATGCTTCCATTTTCTCTTTGGCTTTCTCATAATCCGCCGTTGCTTTTTCAAGACTTTTCATCGCTTCTCCTTTCCGGACGGCTGATGCAGCCGCCCTTTTTTCTTACCATCGTCCAAATCCATAGAAATGGCTCTGCCAGTATGGGGAATTGATGGACGTATACTGCACCGGATGTCCACAATGGATCATCTGACCATTGCCTACATAGATTCCGATATGCGTTACCGGCTCCCCTGCGTCGTAAGTTCCAGTAAAGAAGATCAAATCTCCCGGCTGTGCCTCCGACTGGGATACTGGTGTACAAATGTTGTACAGTCCCTGTGCTGTTAGTCTTCCTGTATTCCTTACACCAGAGTTTGTCAGACAGTAGCTTACAAATCCGGAACAATCGAATCCACTTGGGGAATATCCACCCCACACATACGGTGTTCCGAGATATCTCGCTGCTTCATTTAACAAACGCTGTGCTGCTTCACTGGTATATTCATTGCCGCCAAAGCCTGCTCCTTCTCCAGTTTCCAGATAAAAGATCGGGTTTAACCGCTCTCCATTTTTCAGAAGTTCAATATGAAGATGGCTTCCTGTGGAATTTCCAGTATTTCCTACCAGACCAATTTCATCACCTTTCGTGACGGATGCTCCTGCAGATACACTCCGGCTGCTTAAATGTGCATACCGTAGTTCATAGCCTTTACTGTCCTTGATTACAACATAATTGCCATAGCTGTCGTTATAAGCAGAAGTTGTAACTGTTCCGGTCAGTCCTGCCATCACTTTTGTTCCTTCCGGTGCCCCGATATCCATGCCATTGTGTAACTGATTAGCTCCAGAAATCGGGTGAATCCTGTATCCATAATAACTGGTCACACTGGAATACCAGTTAAAATCAACCGGTGTCGCAAACATCTGCAAGTTGCCTTTTGTATCGTTGTAGGCACTGAACAGTTCTTTCT
>ERZ1027266.409-NODE-409-length-30158-cov-9.762250_pt1 | contig 30158 bp, 25 predicted proteins | sample MGYA00519257_ERZ1027266 | MGnify/ENA primary metagenome ERZ1027266 (study PRJEB26926, sample SAMN06164683) | human gut metagenome | biome: ENVO:00009003; feature: ENVO:2100002; material: ENVO:00002003 | host: Homo sapiens | place: USA | collected 2012 ... | reverse complement strand
CAAGAATACAAACTTTATTTGATAAAACAAAGCTTATATTTTAATTTTAGAAGCATACTTGAAACATTTTCCAAACGCTTATTCACATATTTGTTATAGGTTTTACACATAATTTATCGGAAGCATAATCCATATAACAATAAAATTTTATAATTTTGCACCGTTATGTCACAGAAGCTTATTCAAAGTCAGGAACAGAAAGCCGTACAGGTACAGCGACTGACACAGCAACAGATGCTTGCTGTGAAGATGCTGGAAATGCCACTTACGGAACTGGAGCAGAGCGTGCAGGCGGAGATCGACGACAACCCCGCAATGGAAAGTTCTGCCCCCGAAGATGCCGTCTTCGACGAGCAGCAGTCTGAACAAGGCGACTTCCAGGACAGCACGGAAAGCAGCTCCGGCAAAGATTCCGCCGACGAGACAGACAGGGCGGAAGAGGCTTTCAATGCCGAAACGGAAAAGGAAGAGCGCGAGTCGGCACTCGACGACGCCCTGTCGAACATCGGAATGGACGACCGCATGCCCGAGACAAACGCATCGTCGGCATACAACCCGACCGACAATGCCGACTACGAAGAAATAGTATACGGCGAGCAGACATCATTCTACGACAAGCTGAAAGAGCAGATGGTGGATGTAGACCTGACGGAAAAGGAACAGCAGATAATGGAATATATCATCGGTTCGCTCGACAACGACGGACTGCTGCGCAAGACCGCCGACAGCATATGCGACGAACTCGCAATATACCACAACGTAGACTGCACGGAAGAAGACATAAAGCGACTCATCGGCATACTGCAAAGCTTCGACCCCGCAGGCATAGGGGCGGAAAACCTGAAAGAATGCCTGCTGCTGCAGATTGACAGGAAAACGCCTTCGAAGACACGCAACCTCATGCACGAAGTGATAGACAAGCACTTCGACGAATTCATGAATAAGCATTGGGACAAGATAGCAAAGCAGATGGCACTCTCACCCTCCACAGCCGACAACATACATGCCGAACTCCTGAGACTGAACCCCAAGCCGGGAGCATCTCTCGGAGAGACGGAGGGAAGAAACATGCAGCAGATAACGCCGGACTTCATCGTGGACACCGCAGACGACGGCACCGTGACCTTCTACATCAACAACGGCCACATACCGAACCTATACATCTCACCCTCGTTCAGCGAACTGATAAAGGGCTACAAGGAGAACAAAGCGTCAATGACAAAACGCGACAAGGAGGCTCTGCTATATGCCAAGGAGAAGGTGGACCGTGCACAAGGATTCATAGATGCCGTAAAACAAAGGCAACACACGCTCTACGTCACGATGAAAGCCATCATCGACATACAGAAGAAATTCTTCCAGGACGGTGACGAGAGCGACATAAAGCCAATGATTCTGAAGGACATATCAGACCGCACAGGGCTTGACAAATCCACCATCTCAAGGGTCAGCAACATGAAATACGCACAGACCCGATGGGGAACCTTCAAGCTGCGACACTTCTTCAGCGACGGAATAAAGACCGAAGACGGCGAAGAGCTGTCTACAAGGAAGATTAAGCTCGCACTGAAAGAGCTGATAGAGAACGAAGACAAAAAGAAGCCGCTCAGCGACGATGCCCTGACAAAACACATGCAACAGAAGGGCTATCCGATAGCAAGGCGCACAATAGCAAAATACAGGGAACAACTGGGAATACCAGTGGCACGACTTAGAAAGAAATGAAAATCAGGAACATCATGATGCTGGCAAAGGCGGTGAGCATGCTGTCGTCACCGTTTTATCTGCCTATTATCGGACTCACGGCACTGTTCATATTCAGCTACCTGAACCTGCTGCCGTTCACCTACAAAGTGTTCGTGCTACTAATGGTGTACATCTTCACCATATTCCTGCCCACGAAACTCATCAGGTTCTACCACCACTACCACGGCTGGACACCCTTTGAGCTCGGAGCAAGGGAAAGGAGAATCATACCATACGTGGTATCCATACTGTGCTATTTCCTGTGCTACTATCTGATGATGCTGCTACACATGCCGCATCTGATGGGAAGCATCGTCGTGGCAGCCCTCGCCACACAAGTGGTCTGCGCCATAATAAACATGTGGTGGAAAATATCCGTCCATATGGCAGCCATCGGCGCGATGGCGGGTTCGCTGGTGTCATTCGCCGCAATATTCATGTTCAACCCCGTATGGTGGCTCTGCGTGATATTCATGTTCTCGGGACTCGTGGGCAGCGCAAGAATGATTCTACGCCAGCACACCCTGAGGCAGATAAACATCGGATTCCTCGTGGGAGTAATAACCGGAGCCGTCACCGTGATGATGGTATAAGGCAAAGAATACAAAAGACAACAAGATAAAATCAATAAAAACAACAAGATATGAAACCATTAGTAAGCATCATAATGGGCAGCACAAGCGACCTGCCCGTAATGGAGAAAGCAATGAAGTTCCTTGACGAGATGGAAGTTCCGTTTGAGGTCAACGCCCTGTCTGCACACCGCACACCGGATGCCGTGGAGACTTTCGCAAAGGAAGCCGCAGGAAGAGGAATCAAAGTAATCATAGCCGGAGCGGGAATGGCAGCAGCACTGCCGGGAGTAATAGCAGCCTCAACGACACTGCCCGTAATAGGAGTGCCTATCAAAGGCAACGCCCTCGACGGCATGGACGCCATGCTCAGCATCATACAGATGCCGCCGGGCATACCTGTAGCAACTGTCGGAATAAACGGAGCCATGAACGCAGCCATCCTTGCCGTGGAGATTATGGCACTCGCCGACGACAAGCTTGCAGAGAAGATGAAGGTATACAAAGCCGGACTGAAAAACAAGATTGAGAAAGCCAACAAAGACCTGGCTGAAGTAAAATATAATTTCAAGACTAACTAAAGGACAGATTATGGAAAATGGTTTCTCGGCCTTTTTCAACTACTCACGCCGACAGACACACGAAGTGCAAGTGGGCGGAACACCGTTGGGAGGCGATAATCCAATAAGGGTTCAATCCATGACAACCACGCCGACTACCGACACAGAAGCCTGCGTGGAACAGGCGGAACGCATCATCAAGGCTGGGGGTGAATACGTAAGACTCACCACACAGGGAGTGCGCGAAGCTGAGAACCTGAGGAACATAAACGCCAGACTGCGTGAAGACGGATATATGACACCGCTCGTGGCTGACGTACATTTCAATCCACACGTGGCTGATGTGGCAGCCCTGTATGCCGAGAAGGTTAGGATAAATCCCGGCAACTATGTTGACCCGGCACGCACATTCAAGAAACTGGAATATACCGACGAGGAATATGCCGAGGAACTGAAGAAGATTGAAAAGCAGTTCGTTCCCTTTCTAAACATCTGCAAGGAGAACCATACTGCCGTAAGAATAGGAGTGAACCATGGTTCCCTGTCCGACAGAATAATGTCGCGCTATGGCGATACGCCGGCAGGTATCGTGGAAAGCTGCATGGAGTTCCTGCGCATCTGCAAGAGAGAGAAGTTCGACAACGTGGTAATTTCCATCAAGGCAAGCAACACGGTGGTGATGGTACAGTCGGTAAGACTGCTCGTCGAAGCCATGAACAAGGAGGAGATGGACTATCCGCTCCACCTCGGAGTGACCGAAGCCGGAGAGGGAGAAGACGGAAGAATAAAGAGTGCCGTAGGTATCGGAGCTTTGCTCTGCGACGGCATCGGAGACACTATACGTGTCTCGCTCAGCGAAGAGCCGGAGGCGGAAATACCCGTGGCAAGACATCTCGTGGACTACATCACCAGGCGCAACGCCCACATGCCTATACCGGGCAACAGCTTTGAAGGCTTCAACTGGGCTTCGCCGGAACGCAGAAAGACGAAAGCCGTTGGCTGCATAGGCGGAGACAACCTGCCCGTAGTAATCAGCAGCAGGATTGCTGCCGGAGCAAACGGAAACGGACAGCCACAGCAGAAGGAGGCAGCTGGGGCTTCCAAGCTACAGCCAGACTTCCTTTATGTAGGAACAGAGATGCCGGCAGAGGTATTGCCGGAACAGAAATACATCGTTGACTTTGACAAATACGCAAGGCTTGAAGGCGACAAGGCGAATATCTATCCGATATTCCCATATAATGCCATACCGTTCATCAGCGGAGTGAAAGCCGACCTGAAATTCCTCGTCCTCCCATACGGGGCGGCAAGCGAAGAATACATACCTTGTCTGAAGGCACATCCCGAAGTGGTGGTGGTAAGCATGAGCAACCATCAGAACAAGTTGGGCGAACAGCGTGCACTGCTGCATGGATTCATGAACGAAGGCATCGAGAACCCAGTAGTATTCTGCCAGATGTACAGCCACAGCAAGGAGGAAAAAGGTGATTTCCAGCTTGAAGCCGCCGCCGACATGGGCGCTTTGATGTTCGACGGATTTACCGACGGCATCTGGCTCATGAACAACGGAACGCTGTCTGACGACGTTATCGACGCCACGGCATTCGGCATACTGCAGGCAGCAAGACTGCGCACAACCAAGACGGAATACATCAGTTGCCCGGGATGCGGAAGAACTCTCTATGACCTGCGCACTACAATAGCACGCATCAAAGAAGCCACAAAAGACATGAAGGGACTGAAAATCGGCATCATGGGATGTATCGTGAACGGTCCGGGAGAGATGGCTGACGCCGACTATGGATATGTAGGAGCCGGAAGAGGAAAGATTTCACTCTACCGCCGCAAGGAATGTGTAGAGAAGAACATTCCCGAAGAGGAGGCTGTGGAGAAGCTTCTGCAACTGATAAGAAGCGACGAGAGATAAGATCAAGAACAAAAAAAAGAAAGAAATGAGCTTAACCCAGATAGTTAGAAACGCTTTCGTGTCTCGACAAAAGGATATTGAGAAATACGACAACGGGGCTGAGGAACTGCAGATTCAGACCCTCAGATACCTTACGGAGACAGCTAAAGATACGGAATACGGACGCAAACATGCCTTCTGTGCCGTGAAGTCGTATGAAGACTTCGCTGAAAGCATACCTGTAAACACATACGAGGAACTGAAAGAAGACATAGACAGAATGCGCCACGGAGAGCGCGACGTGCTATGGAAGGGCAGCGTGAAATGGTATGCCAAATCGTCGGGAACAACCAACGACAAGAGCAAATTCATACCAGTAAGCCACGACGGACTGCAACATATCCACTATGCCGGAGGCAAGGATGTGGTTGCGCTGTATCTGCGCAATAATCCTAAAAGCCGCCTGTTTGACGGCAGAAGCCTTATCCTTGGCGGAAGCCACTCGCCAAACTACGACGTGGCAGACTCGCTCGTCGGTGACCTTAGCGCCATTCTTATAGAAAACATCAACCCTCTTGCCAACTTGGTGAGAGTGCCGAAGAAGGCGACAGCCCTGCTGTCTGACTTTGAGATAAAGCGCGACCGCATAGCAAGAGAGACTCTCAACAAGAACGTAACGAACATCAGCGGCGTTCCGTCGTGGATGCTCTCCGTGCTGACAAGGGTCATGGAACTGACGGGCAAGAAGCACCTTGAGGAAGTGTGGCCTAACCTGGAGGTGTTCTTCCATGGCGGCGTGGCTTTCACACCATACCGCAAACAGTATGAACAACTCATAACATCGCCAAACATGCACTATATGGAAACATATAATGCCAGTGAGGGATTCTTCGGTATACAGGACGACCCGACGGACAAGTCGATGCTCCTGATGATTGACTACGGCGTGTTCTATGAGTTCATACCTATGGACGAATTTGAAAAAGAGAATCCTACTATCGTACCGCTATGGGCTGTGGAAACGGGAAAGAACTATGCAATGGTCATCTCTACCTCATGCGGACTGTGGAGATATATAATAGGAGATACCGTAAGCTTCACCTCAACGAACCCCTACAAGTTTGTCATTACAGGAAGAACAAAGCATTTCATCAATGCCTTCGGTGAAGAACTCATCGTTGACAACGCAGAGAAGGGTCTTGCATATGCCTGTGAGCAGACGGGAGCAGAGGTGCTGGAATATACGGCTGCACCGGTGTTCATGGACGACAACGCCAAATGCCGCCACCAGTGGCTCATTGAATTCTCAAAAGAACCGGCTGACCTCGACAAGTTCGCAACACTTCTCGACAACAAGCTGCAAGAGATAAACAGCGACTACGAAGCCAAGCGCTACAAGAATATCACGCTTCAGCATCTGGAGATTGTGAAGGCCCGCACCAATCTTTTCAACGACTGGCTGAAGTCTAAAGGTAAACTTGGCGGACAGCATAAGGTGCCAAGACTCAGCAACAGCCGCAAGAATATCGACGAAATGCTGAAGATGAATTAGTAAGAACAAATATATATGGCATATAGAAAAACAAGAGAATCCATAAACAATACCATCCGCCACATCCTTCCACCTGGAGGGATATGGGGGATTTGTGTGCTCTTCATCCTTACATTTCTTCTTGCTTCCTGCGCAAAGATGGGACAGCCCGACGGAGGATGGTATGATGAGACACCACCACGCATCATAGGATGCACACCTGCCGACAAGGGAGTAAACGTGAAATCAAAGAAGATAGCAATATACTTTGATGAGTTCATACAGGTGGACAACCCTACAGAAAAGGTTGTAGTATCGCCACCGCAGATTGAAACACCTGAAATAAAAGGAGCAGGAAAGAAGATTATCGTTGAACTGAAAGATTCCCTGAAAGAGAACACTACATATACTGTAGACTTTTCTGATGCCATATCCGACAACAACGAAGGAAATCCGCTCGGCAACTATACCTATAGCTTCTCCACAAGCGACCATATCGACACCCTTGAGGTTTCGGGCAATGTGGTGAATGCCGAGAATCTTGAACCTATAAAGGGAATCCTGGTGGGACTATATGCCATTGACGATGACTTTACCATAACCGACAACCAATGGAAACTGCAAAAGAAGGATGCAAGCGGCAATATCATTGACCCTTTCCTGTCAAAACCATTGCTGAGAGTATCACGTACCGACAGCAGAGGAAAGTTCATCATACGAGGCATTGCACCGGGCAAATACCGTGTGGTTGCACTGCAGGATGCTGACGGCAACTACTTCTTCAACCAGAAAAGTGAGATGATTGCGTTCAACAACGATATCATAGAACCTCACTTTACGGATGCAACGAGACAAGACACGATATGGAAAGACTCTCTCCACATCGACTCCATACGCACCATCGGATATACGAGATTCATTCCTGACGACATCGTCCTGAAAGCATTTACGGAGAAACAGACCGACAGGTATTTCCTGAAGACGGAGCGCACCGATGCTCGGAAAATCACTTTCTTCTTTAGTGGCGGCGACAAGGAACTACCAAAGATTAAGGGGCTCAACTTCAACAGCGACGACGCCTTCATCGTGGAGTCATCTATCAACAAAGACACTATAACATATTGGCTTCGCGACACAGCCCTCGTAAACCAAGACACACTAAGCGTACAGCTGTCTTATATGGCTACCGACACCATCGGAAACCTCGTAAGCAACACCGATACGATAGACGTTCTTGCAAAAGTTTCCTATGAGAAGCGTATGAAAGACAAAGCCCGCAAATACGAGGAATGGAAGAAGAAACAGGAGAAAGCAAAGAAGCGCGGCAGGGAATATCTGACGGAAATGCCTGTGGAAGCTCTTGAGCCACAGTATAATATAAAGTCACAGCCAGACCCGGACCAGAACATTTCCATCGTCATGCCAACCCCTATTGCAAGGATTGACACCTCAATGATTCATCTGTATGCAAAACACGACACGTTGTGGTACAAGTCGAAGTTTATATTCAGGGAAAGGAAACATGCACCAAGGACATACGAACTGCTTGGAGAGTGGAGACCAGGAATAGAATACAGCCTGGAGATTGACTCCACAGCCTTTACCGATATATATGGTGCTGTCAGTCCTTCATACAAACAAGGCTTCAAGGTGCGCACCGAGGATGACTACGGCACATTACTGATGACCGTAGACGGAATGCAGGACACAACCATTGTGGTGCAGATTCTCGACTCGTCGGACAAGCTCGTAAAAGAGGTGTCTACAAGCAACGGCACCGCCGAATTCTTTTATGTCAATCCGGGAACCTATTACATGAGGATGTTCGTAGACCGCAACAAGAACGGAATTTGGGACACCGGCGACTATGCCGCCGGCATGCAGGCGGAAGACACCTATTATTATCCGGAATCCATAGAGTGCAAGGCGAAATGGGACATCACGCTGTCTTGGAACCCAATGAAATATGATGCAGCCCATCAGAAGCCATACGCCATTACGAAGCAGAAGCCCGAACAGGACAAGAAGATAAAATACAGAAATGCAGAGAGAGCCAAAAAGAAAGGCATACAATACATTCCACAACAATATTAAATATAACAGGCTGACATTATGAAAACAAGAAAGATTTCAACAGCTATACTGCTGCTAATGATAGCCATGTCGGCTACAGCACAGTGTTCCTTCAGAAACACAGCGTTCAAGTCTGGAGAATTCCTGTCGTATAACCTTTACTACAACTGGAAATTTGTATGGGTGAAAGCAGGAACGGCAAGTATGTCTACCGTAGAAAGTACCTATAAAGGACATAAGGCATACCGCTCAAGCCTTACCACACGAGGAAACAAAAAAGTAGACAACATGTTCGTACTCCGCGACACTCTGCTGTGCTATTCATCCACAGCCATGGAGCCACTGTATTTCCGCAAAGGCGCAAGAGAAGGCAAGCGATATACTGTTGACGAATTGTTCTATACATATCCGAACGGCAAAGTGAATGTGCGCTGCCATCGTCAGCACAACGACGGAACACATGCATGGAAGACCATAACACCCAACAGTTGCGTGTTCGACATGATGAACATCTTCATGAGAGCACGTTCCTTCAGTTCTGCAAACTGGAAGAAGGGACATGTCGTAGACTTCCCGATAGCAGACGGAAAGGGACAAGCCCCGGCACGCCTGCGCTTTAACGGCACAACAAAGATAAAGGCAGACAACGGTAAGAAATACCGCTGCGCCGAACTGTCATATATGGAATATGAAGGCAGAAAATGGAAAGAGATTGTCAGATTCTATGTTACTGACGACCATAACCATGTTCCAATACGCCTTGACATGTTCCTCAAGTTCGGCAGTGCAAAGGCGTTCCTCACCAATATGAAAGGCTTACGCAATCCTATCACCTCGGAAGTGAAATAGCAGAACACGGATTTATCAACCTGTAAATAACGAAACATCCCTCACGGCAGGCATCTCAGCCTATCGTGAGGGATGTTTCGTTATCTGTATTATATTTTACTTCTTTATGTTTTCTTCCCTTCTGCAGTCTGTCGGAGCAATTGTTAATACTTGAAAGAACTGCCACCAAGAAACTCTCTCAACAATGATGTCGGTGGCACCTGACGGTTTGGTATCGGCTTTATATATTTCAGAAACTTCAACAAGCGATATGCCTCACTGTATTCTTCACAGTTCTCAGGTACCGTTTCAAGCAGCGGTTCCGCCTGCGACTTTATAACGGCAAGTTCAAAAAGCATGGCAGTATTGAACATCGCATCAGCATTCTCCTGATAAGGGAATATCCACTTGTTCTCACCGGCACGCACCGAAGGCCAACGACGTATCGTTTCCTGAGCACTGACACCACGGTATTTGTAATCACGGATAATTCTTCTCAGCAGCCGGTTGTCAGTAGTAGGCACATAGTTATGGCTATCGAGCAATATCGTAGTGAAAGCCGAAGCGTATACACGGAATATCTGTTCGTCAGGTATCTGCGAAGTCAGTTCAGGGTTCAAGGCATGTATTCCCTCAACCACAAGAACATCATTCTCACCCATCTTAAGTTTCTTGCCGCTCTTCTCGCTCTTACCCGTTTGGAAGTTATACTTAGGCAGCTCCACTTCTTTTCCGGCAAAGAGGTCATTCAGCTGCTGGTTAAGCAAAGGTATGTTCAGAGCATAAAGGCTCTCATAGTCATATTCTCCCTTATCATCCTTCGGCGTTTTCTCTCTGTCAATGAAATAATCATCAAGAGAAACCGGTACCGGCTTTATACCATTTGTAAGCAACTGTATTGACAAGCGCTTGCAGGAAGTGGTCTTGCCGCTTGACGACGGACCTGCAATAAGCACCATCTTCACATTCTTCCTTGACGCTATCTCATCGGCAATCTTAGATATCTTCTTTTCCTGAAGAGCCTCCGACAGATTGATAAGATCGCTTGCCTTTCCTTTCGACACAGCTCCATTAAGGTCTCCTATAGTACGGAGTCCGAGCAAATCCTGCCAATGGTGATGCTCACGGAATATTTCAAACATCTTGTCCTGATGAATTAAATCTCCCAACTTTGAAGGATCTTTAAGTGAAGGAATACGCAGAAGCAAACCGTCATAGTATTTCTCCAAGCCGAAGAGTGTGAGTTGCGAAGTATTTGTCAGCAAAGAGCCATAATAATAGTCCTTGTATCCGTCTATATCATAATAGGTGGTATATAGAGAGCCGGTACTCTTCAAAAGCTTCACCTTAGACATGGTGCCAAGCTCGGTGAATATGTCTATTGCCTCTTCCGTAGCACATTCGAAGCGGCGTATCGGCATCTTTGCATCTATTATTTCCTGCATCCGGTGGCGTATCCTGTCAGCCACTTCAAGAGTTATCTCCACGTTTATCTTCATATCGCAGTAGTAGCCGTTCGATACCGGTATGTCGATGTCTACGTGTCCCTCCGGGTACAAGTCTTTGACAGCCTTACACAACACCATAAATAAGGTACGCGTATATGTTCTTTGTCCTGATGGCGAAGTTAGGTCAAGAAACTCGATATCCTTGTTGTGGTACACCCTGTAGTTGAGTCCTTCCACTTTATTATTCACTTTCGCACTCACCGGACCGTATTTCATATCCAGCCCTGACATCAAAAAAATATCAGAAAGTGAGCTTCCGATTGCTGTATTTATGACTTTTTTATTATTTTTGCAACGGATTTGTATTACTTGTTTCATAAGTCTTACATCTTTAAGGGTTTACGATGTAAAGTTACTCCCTTTCTACGACATTCTTGCACAATAGCATCATAAATAACTTTAAAATATGTCGATTTGGATTTTTTTTAAGATCATTGGATCATTAGCCTTGCTCATTTACGGAATGAAAGCAATGAGTGAGGCACTACAGAAGATGGCTGGTTCGCAGCTGCGCCACATTTTGGGTACAATGACCAAGAACCGCTTTACCGGATTACTTACCGGTATGTTCGTAACCGCCTCAGTGCAGTCGTCAACAGCGACCACCGTCATGACGGTGTCGTTCGTAAATGCCGGATTGCTTACCCTGGCACAGGCAATATCGGTGATAATGGGAGCCAACATTGGAACCACGTTCACGGCATGGATCATGACGCTTGGTTTCTCTTTCAACATGGCGAACATCGTATTCCCGGTTTTCTTCATTGCCCTTCTGCTGATATACAGAAAGAAGCACCGCTACGTCGGTGATTTCCTCTTTGGTGTAGCATTTATGTTTTTTGCCATTTCCACCCTCGGAGCCACAGGTAAGGAAATGGACCTCAGCCATAACCAGTCGGTTATAGATTTTTTCTCTTCATTTGATAAAGACAGTTACCTCACTATATTTGCATTCCTCGGCATCGGTACGATACTGACCTTCTGTATGCAGTCGTCCGCTGCCCTGATGGCAATAACGATGGTACTGTGCTCCTCCGGCGTGCTACCTATATATATGGGTATCGCACTTGTGTTAGGAGAGAACATCGGTACTACAATCACTTCAAACATTGCCGCCATGGGAGCAAACACACAAGCTCGCAGAGCTGCCCTTGCCCACTTGTCGTTCAACGTGTTCGGCGTAATATGGGTGTTGTGTTGCTTCTATCCGTTCATCAACATGGTTTGTGGCTTTGTGGGTGTAGACCCTAATGCCGACCACATCAACGCCGGTCGCCTGTCTGTAGTGCTTGCAGCTTTCCACACAACATTCAACGTATGCAACACGGCTGTTCTTATATGGTTCATACCGCAGATGCAGAAGTTCGTATGTGCTGTTATCAAGCCAAATATGAGCAAGGACGAGGATGACTTCCGTCTGCGCTACATCGGCGGCAGTACCCTTATGGCTACACCTGAGCTTTCTGTGCTGGAGGCACGCAAGGAGATACAGTCGTTTGCAGAGCGCATTCACCGTATGTTCACTATGGTCAGGGAGCTGCTTGGCGTGAAGAATGACAATGAGTTCAACAAGCTCTTCACACGTATCGAGAAATACGAGGGAATATCCGACAACATGGAGATAGAGATTGCGAAATATCTTGATAAGGTAAGTGATGCCCATCTCAGTGATGAGACAAAGGCAAAGATACGTGCCATGCTGCGTGAGATTTCCGAGATTGAGAGTATTGGAGACAGCTGTTACAACATTGCCCGTTCACTGAGCAGAAAGATTCGCGGCAAGGAGGACTTCACAGAAATGCAGTATGAGCATCTTCACCAGATGTTTGAGCTTACCGACGACAGCTTGACCCAGATGAACGTGATGCTGTCAAGCAGAAGAAACGACCTCGACGTGAACCGTTCATTTAACATAGAGAACGAAATAAACAACTACCGTAGCCAGCTCAAGAGCCAGAACATCAACGATGTGAACAACCACGAATACACCTATGCCATCGGCACAACGTATATGGACATCGTTAACGAATGTGAGAAGCTCGGCGATTACGTAATCAACGTTGTGGAGGCACGCATGGGAACCAAGCAGCGCGAGGCATAAAACGGTTATTAAGAATGTTGAGAATAATTGGATAATATATAATATAAAAATACGTAAAATGGAAATAAAACAAATAGTTACAGAGATTGAACGATTATTGAAGTATATTCCGACTTTCCTTTTATGCCTGTGTGCTCTCGCAGCCTGTGGTGGTGATAACGATGGTGATGATAATGGTGGAAACGGAGGCTCTGGCAGTAATAGCGGCACTGTTGTAGCTGATGGAAAATGTATGCTCGTTGACCTTGGCTTGCCCAGTGGCTTGCTTTGGGCTGACCGTAATTTAGGAGCTAATTCTCCTTATGCACAGGGTGAGCTTTATGCTTGGGGAGAAACAGCGACAAAGGAAAGATTTGACAACGACACATACGACTGGGACAAGTTCCGCAGAAAGTATGATACTGAAAATAGCGGTGATGACTTGACATTACAGCCGGAAGATGACGCAGCCACCGTAAAATGGGGAAAGAGATTCCGTATGCCGACAATGAAAGAAATGAAAGAATTGCTGAATAAGTGTGTTTGGACATGCTCTTCAAGCGGATATACAGTAACAGGTCCTAATGGGAAATCAATATTCTTTCCTTTTGCATACGTTAACGGAAATGGATGGTATGTGGCAGAATACTGGTCAAGCACAAATAAAAAAGACAGGCGTGCTACAGGAGGAACTGTAGGTGGAGTGTACTGTATAAGTTTGAACTCGGAAGTAATGGGAAAATACAATGAATATGTTAGCGTTCCATATTCGGGAATGTATATTCGTCCGGTAGCCACAAAATAGAAGTATCTGTGTAAATACAATCTATTGTGCAATAATTAAAAAGGAAGGGCGGACATTTGGAGTGTCCACCCTTTAAAGTTTCTTTACCCTCATCCCTCACTAAAACCGTCGAATGTCCTGTATCTATGAGCTTTTCTGGATGTGAGGGATGGAGTAAGGGATCATTTCATCCTTCACTGTTTTCTCACGCTTGGCAAACCACTAGTCTATGGGTCGTAAACCAGTCACTTGCAAGTAGTAAATGACTGAGATGTGCATCACAAGTGACCGGTTCCTTATTTATCCCTCACATCTCCAAAACACCCATAAAAAGAGAGATTCCAGAGCATTTAGTGAGGGATAAGGGTAAAAAAAAGAAAAAACATCAGTTAGTATCAATAAACATTTCCTGCTTGTCAACAAGATACAATGGTATGTTTACAAGTCACATGCACATTCTTGGTATTAAAAAAATATTTATAATCTTTCCCTCCCGAATAAGAAAGATGAACTTTTTGTAAAAGCAATAGCTAACATTAGGAATATTCGCTCTTTTTTCATATATTTGCAGAAACAACAGTAAAAACGTGATACCTTATGATGGTAAACATTGCAAACCCGATATACGACTCCGTGTTCAAATATCTCATGGAGGACGAACGCATAGCGAAAACGCTGATTTCTGCTCTCTTGAAAAAGGAAGTGGTTGAAGTAGATATGCGCCGTAACGAATATACTAACGGAAACAGGGACAAGATTTCCATGTTCCGCATAGACTTCGGAGCACGGATTAAGGAGGACGACGGCTCTACAAAACTTGTGCTTATAGAGCTGCAGAAGACATGGCTGGAGACGGAAACTCTGCGCTTCCGCCAATACCTCGGTGCACAGTATGCCAATCCGGAAAACATTCTGAAAGACTGCGAAAACGACGGTTACGGTATACCGATGATTGCCGTGTATCTGCTCGGCCACAAGGTGGGCGACATAGAAGAACCGGTTCTGTACGTAAAGCACAAGGCTCTTGACTATGACGGCAACCATGTGACAAAGGGTATCCCGGACCCGTTTGTTGACAGTCTTACCCATGACAGCATTATCGTTCAGATACCGCGCTTGAGAGGACATGTAAACAACCGTCTTGATGAGGTGTTAAGCGTATTTGACCAGAGTCAGAGAGAAGTCGGTAACCACCAGGTGTTGAGCGTAGATGAAGACAAGTTCAACGGTGACATGGAGATGATGCACATCCTGCACCGTCTCATCACGGCAGCCTCAGATTCAAAGCTGCGTCAAGACATGAACGTTGAGGATGAATTCTTCTCTGCAATAGAGAATCGCGATACGGCAATATTACAGAGAGACAAGAAGATAGCGATGCAAGACGAAACTATCTCCAAGCAAGGTGAAACTATCTCCAAGCAAGGTGAAACTATCTCCAAGCAAGACGAAACTATCTCCAAGCAAGACGAAACGATAGCAGCACAGAAAGAACAAATACTTTCGATGGTAAAAGGTATGTTCAATAGTGGTATGCCTAAAGAGCAGATAGCTGATATAACAAAACTTTCAACAGACGAGATAGAACGTCTGCTTAACAGTTAATAACTCCGTGTGAATATATAAAGATTCGTTAGTACTTTTATAGTCACAAAAAAATCTTAATTCCACAAACAGCACGTGTGGAATTAAGATTTTTATTTATATCTGGAAATGCCTGGAATACAGGCTAAAATACAGGCAAGCACATCAGCTGATATACAAAAGTGAGTGCCATGCGACGATGCCCCTCATTATTCGGATGCAGACGGTCTACATCTTTCTTGTTGAAGAACTGCGCATGCTCGTCCATCAGCGGATATAGTCCGGAGAGGGCATTCATGTCGATTACGGGCACACTCCAGATGTTACCCGCTTCCTTCACCGACTCTACATAGCGGCTTACATATTCGCCACACTTGTTGCGATACTCCTCCGTGGGCTGCCAGTTGGTATCGCTGAGGTAGAAGCCGGCACGATGGATAGGGGTTATGAGCACAATCTGCTTTGTCGGGTACATGCGCTTCACTTTATCCAAGGCGATGTTAATCCTTCCCCTGTATGTCGTATCGGTCATGCAAAGATTTTGGCGCATACGTTTTACAAGATGTTTCTGTTCGTGTATGCCAGCCATCACGTCCTCTTCATTCTCCGTAAACCACTCCCCTACCGGCACTCCGGCATTGAAATCGTTGGTGCCTATAAAGATAAGTATGGCATCGAAGTCGTTACCGTGCTCCTTCCTCAGTTGTTCTGCCTGACGTGGGATGTCGTTCCACTGTCTACCGCTCACGGCATATACGTACGGCGTAATACCGAGCCACTGCTGTAGAAGACTCCAGTATTTATTGTCCGCTGCCTTGTTCTTCGGATCTGTTATGGAGTCGCCGAAATAAGCCACTCTTTTACCATGCCAAGGGTGGATAAGAGTCATGGTTTTGAAGCTCTTGCTCTTGACATCAGGAACTGTCGCTGACTGCATCAGCGTTTCTGCATTTAAATAAAGCGGCAATCCTAAAAGGAATGCCGCCATAATGGATATTATTCTTTTCATCTGTATGAATTACATTTCTGTCAGTCTCATATCGCCCTTCTCAGCCAATGCTATATGCATAGCGAATGCCTTGCCGAGGTTGTGGCGTGTCTGTCCCATCTTAGCCTGCTCAAGATAAGCACGGAGGATAGGCTTGTAGTCAGGATGAGCACAGTTCTCGATAATAAGATGAGCGCGCTCGATAGGACTCTTTCCTCTCAAGTCTGCTACGCCCTGCTCTGTCACGATTACGTTCACGTCGTGCTCCGAGTGGTCCTGATGGCTCACCATCGGCACGATGCTGCTTATCAAGCCGCCCTTTGCTGTAGAAGGACATGTGAAGATGCTGATATATGCATTGCGCTCGAAGTCACCGCTACCACCGATACCGTTCATCATCTTCGTTCCGCTGATGTGCGTAGAGTTTGCGTTTCCGTAGATGTCCACCTCGATAGCAGTGTTAATAGCTATTACGCCGAGTCGACGGATAACCTCAGGAGAGTTTGAAATCTCGCTCTGACGCAATGTCACATGATCCTTGAAGTAGTTGATATTGTCGTAAACCTGCTTCAGACACTCGTTGGAAACAGTCAGAGAGCAAGCCGAAGCGTCTTTCACTCTTCCTTCGAGCATCATCTCAACGACGCTGTCCTGCATAACCTCTGTATATACATTGAAGTCTGGCACAGCCTTGTCCTTGCCCAGTGCACCGAGGATAGCGTTTGCAGTACTTCCCACACCACTCTGCAAAGGAAGGAATGTAGATGGGATTATGCCGCGCTTCATGTCGTTTACAAGGAATGCTGCCACGTTGTGACCAATCTGATCTGTTATAGGGTCGCTGTCCTTGAATGCACGAGCCTCATCGGGAATGTCGCACTCTACGACGCCCACAAGCTTCTTCTTATCAATCTCAACATAAGGCTTTCCTATACGGTCGCCAACGTTAACAATAGGAATAGGCTGGCGCATTGGCGGGTCGAGCGGTTCATAAACGTCATGCAGGAATTTTGCGTCTTTACTATGGAAGGCGTTAAGCTCCAGTATCACGTGCTTTGCCAAGCGTGCCACTGTAGGGCTGATACCTCCTGCTGCAGTAAGATAAGCCTTTACGATGTCGCCGTCTTCCTCTATATCGCAGACCTCAAGGATAGCCCAGTCGATGTCGCCATAGAAGCCATAGCGCAGCTCCTGTGCCATGTGGCTGAGGTGTATGTCGTTGTATGCTATCTCTCCCATGTTCACGCTTTTGCGGAATGATGGGTTTGTAGTATAAGGGGCACGGTATTTTATGGCATGAGCCTCGGTGAGCACTCCGTCGGTACTCTGTCCTGTAGAAGCTCCTGTAAAGAGACTTATCTGGAACTCTCTTCCTGCTGCATGTTCAGCCTCAGCTTTTTTTGCAAGTTCGCGTGTTGTTGCCTTTGCCGAACCAGCTGGAGTAAATCCGCTAAGTCCGATATTGTCACCATTCTTGATTAGTGCGGCTGCCTCCGCCGCTGTCATACGTGTGTAAGCCATAATGATATGATTTTCGTTAATATTTTTAGGGTTAAGTAGTGCCCGTTTCACTTATCCGCGGAACACATTTGCAAATGTATGAATTTTTACTGAAACGCAAGTTGTTTTTCCTTAATAATCTTCTTCTGTATCTGTTCTTTTTACTTTTAGATGAGTTATCGCCTCGTTTTCCCCACCATTCCACGTGAAAGGAACATGAAGAGGAAATAGAAGGCTGCGCCAGAAACGAATCCCGCCAAAGCATCTACGGCATAATGTGCCTGTATGTAAACCGTTGCCATGCAGAGGAATGCATAGAACGGTATCATGCAATAGAAGAGACGGCGGTTCTTGGTGTGCCATACAAGAAACATTATTACCGTGCTTATTCCCACATGGCTGCTCGGGAATGCTGCCGTAGGGCGCTCTCCTGCCGCCTTCGCGTCTTCAACCAGCTGGTAGAAGATGCCATCGGTGTAACCAGGGCTCGGCAGACAGTCTGTGTGAGAATTGAAATAGTCGTGGAGATTAGGGAACACTCCGGCTGTTATCTGGTCTATGCCAACGGCTTTATAATAGAATGTAGGTCCGGTAACGGGTACAAGCACGAATATTACGTAATAAGCAAAGAATGAAGCCATTATGACAAAGGCGGCACGCTCATACTCATTGTATTTCCAAATGAAATAATAAACGGCGGCAAGCACTATCATCGGATAATACGAGGCATAGCCCATATCCATCAGTTCACTGATTACGGGTGAGGAGAAGATCTGGGCGAAGTACAGTGCCGGCTGGCATCCGAAGAGACCTTGTTCCATCTGTGCAAACACATGATCGAGGTTTGGCAGAAGGCGGTTCAGTTCGTATGTGTCGGGGTACCACCAGCTAAGAAGAGCCATCTGTACACTGATACGTGCAAACTTAGTGAGTCTGCATGGCACCATACGGTATACACCCCACATGGCGAGAGTTACTACCACGATGCGCACCCTACCCCATATCATGGCTTCGGGGTTGACAACCTTTGTATATGTAAAGAACACCATGAGCAGTGTGAACGTCAGATATGCAAGCATCACCCACTCCAGGGCAAGAAGTCCACGACGTGGCTTTGCCTCTATCTTAAACAAGTCTTTCATATTAAATCCAGCCTTCATCTTTATACCATTTCATTGTTATTCTTACTCCACGCTCCAGGTCATACTCTGGCTTGAAACCAAGCTCCCTTCTTGCGACACTTATGTCGCAACGCCAGTTGCGCTGCTTCATAATATTATATTTGTCACGGTTAAGGGCAGATATACGTCCTGTAAGATGTGCCATTTCCTCTGCCACCGTTGACACCACCTTCAGGAACCATATCGGTGCTACGATACGCAGCACATGCTTCACACCAAGCTCTTTCTTTATCAGATCACTGAAGGTACGCGAAGAATATACTTTTCCATCACTTAGAATGAAGCTCTTGCGGCATACATCATGGGAAAGGGCAAGGAACACAGCCTGAACGACATCTTTTACATATATAAATGTAATGTCCTGCCGTTTATAGCCAACAGCAAAGTCCACATGCTTCTTTATGCTCTGTGCCATCATGAAATAGTCTTTCTCTCTCGGCCCGTACACTCCCGTAGGACGAAGTATCACGAAAGGGAAGTCCGACAACGAGCGCAGGTAGTTTTCCGCCTCAAGCTTGCTCTTGCCGTAAGCCGTGTTTGGCTGCGGCACGTCATTGTCGGTTATCTCTGTATAAGGCTGCCGCTCACGTATTGCCCCAAGAATACTCAGGCTGCTCACAAACACGAACCTCTTGATGGGCATCTTCATTTCTATCAGAACATTTGCAAGATGCTTTGTCCCATCAGTGTTCGTACGAAAGAAATCCTTACTGTTCAGACATTTCGTCACTCCTGCGGCATGAACCACATAATCAAAGCTATAACCAGAAAGCTGCTCCTTCAGCTTCTCCTCGCTGCCTAAATCGAGTTCTATAAAATTTATTCCCGGCTGCTGAAGGTATTTACGGGAACTGGAACGTCTTGTCGCCGCCCATACTTCCATACCTCTGTCAAGGGCTTCCGCAACAATAAAGCTGCCTATAAACCCTGTTGCTCCGGTTACCAGTATTTTCTGTTTTTCCATTTTCTGTTTGTTTATCCGTGCAAATGTAAGGAAAATATTTGGTTTTTCTGACATATTCAAAAAAGAAGCTTGCCAATACAGATTATTTTTAGTAACATTGCATATCGTTTTCAAATAGCTCTACAGGCACATACGACTTCTACCGTTACTTCTTGCCTTCAACAAATGCGCCGGCATCAATGACGGCAGAGTATCTGAAAAAATGATAAATGGAGGACATCGGGACTTTTAGATTATTAATTACAGATAATTTGCATACCATCATATATTACAAATCATAATGGTATGCGTCAAATATAATAGGTATATAAATATACTGTCTGATTAGAATAAAAGTATTATTATCATGAATACAAAAGAACTTACAAAGCAAGCAGAAGTAGACCGCAGAAGACTTATCGAAGTTGTCTACAATGCAGGAGCCGGACACATCGGCGGTGACCTGTCATGCCTCAACGTAATGACAGCTCTCTATTTCAAGTATCTTAACGTTGACCCTAAAGACCCGAAGAACCCTGAGCGCGACCGCTTCGTGCTTAGCAAGGGTCACTGCGTAGAAGCTCTCTACGTTACTCTTGAGGCCAAAGGATTCCTGAAGAAGGAAATTACCGATACTCTCGGAAAGTTCGGTTCTATCCTGAGCGGACATCCTACTATCGAAGTTCCTGGCATTGAGGTAAACACCGGTGCTCTCGGACACGGACTGCCTATCGGCGTGGGAATGGCTCTCGCTGCCAAGATGGACAAGAAAAGCTACAAGACTTTCGTAATGATGGGCGACGGAGAGCAGGGAGAAGGCTCTATCTACGAGGCTGCAATGGCAGGACATCAGTACAAGCTTGACAACCTCGTGGCTATCATCGACCGCAACCATCTGCAAATCAGCGGCAACACCGAGGATGTAATGGCGATAGAAGACATCAGCGCACGCTGGACAGCCTTCGGATGGGACGTGAAGGTTATGAACGGTGACGACATGGAGGACATTGTAAAGACCATCGACAGCATCGACTATACCAACGGAAAGCCTCACCTGATTGTATCCAACACAACCAAGGGCAAAGGCGTATCCTACATGGAGAACATTGCTAAATGGCACCACGGCATGCCGAACGAGGAGCAGTATAAACAGGCTCTCGCAGAGATTGACGAAAGAATAAAGAACCTTTAAAATACACATTTGGAACTATGATAGCTTGTAGAAAAAGTTTTACTGACACTTTGCTGGAACTGGCAAAGCAGGACAAGGATATTATTGCAGTTACAACCGACGCACGTGGTTCAGTGACTCTGAACGATTTCGCCGACCAACTGCCGGAACAGTTCGTTGAATGTGGTATCGCGGAGCAGGATGCTGTGGGAATAGCAGCAGGACTTGCACATAGCGGAAAAAAGGTTTTTGCTTGCGGACCGGCTTGCTTCTATGTGGCACGCAGTCTGGAGCAGGTAAAGGTAGACCTCGCATACAGCGAGAATCCTGTAAAGATTCTCGGAGTGAGCGGAGGTGTGGCTTACGGAGCACTCGGTGCAACACACCACAGCCTGCACGACATTGCAGCACTGCGCACCTTCCCTGGCATGAACATCGTACTGCCTTGTGACGCAAGACAGACACGAAAACTCGTGAAGTTGCTCGTTGACTTCCCTCATCCTGTATATGTACGTGTAGGTCGTGCTGCCGTACCTGATGTATATGAGAACGACGATTTCGACTTCCAGCTCGGCAAAGCAAACATGCTCCTTGACGGTAAAGACCTTACCATCATCGGATGTGGAGAAACTGTATACCATGCTTATCAGGCAGGACTCCAACTAAAGGAGCAAGGTATCAGCGTACGTGTACTTGACATGTCATCATTGAAACCATTCGACGCAGAAGCAATAAAGAAGGCTGCTGCAGAGACCGGACGCATAATAACAGTGGAGGAGCACAGCCAGTTCGGTGGACTCGGAGGTATCGTCACAGAGACTCTCTCCGAGAATCCTGTACCGGTACGCATTATCGGCATCCCTGACGAGAACGTTGTACATGGAAACAACAAGGAAATCTTCCACCACTATGGAATGGACACCGAGGGTATCGTAAAGAGTGCACTCGACTTCTTGAAGAAATAAAACAAACATTATGGAGGATTAGAGAATTAAAGGAACTTTGCCATTAGCACTTTTCTTTAATTCTCTAATCCTTAAATAATACAAGTCGGGAACATGCTTTCCTGATCATCTACCTAATTCTATTAAGACTAAATGAACAATTACATAATAGCAATAGACCAAAGTACTTCGGCAACCAAGGCAATGCTCTTCAACGAGCAGTGTGAGATGCTGCAACGTGTCAATGTGGAACATCACCAGTACTATCCGAAAGCCGGATGGGTGGAACATGATGCTGAGGAAATTTACAACAACGTGCTCATGGCTGTAAAGGAGCTTATGCGCGATGCTGACATGGAAGCCAACTACTCTCTGGCAATAACAAACCAAAGAGAGACCGTTGTGGTTTGGGACAAGACTACAGGAAAACCGGTCTACAACGCCGTAGTATGGCAGTGCATGCGTGGTGCGGAAATATGTAACAAGCTGAAAGCAGAAGGCTATGGGCCGATGGTTATGGAGAAGAGCGGCCTGCTTATCGATCCTTATTTTGCTGCCAGCGGTGCAAAATGGATTCTCGACAATGTAGAAGGAGCTAAAGAGAAAGCCGAACGTGGTGAACTGCTGATGGGAACAATGGAGTCATGGCTCATATGGAAACTTACTGACGGTAAGCATCATGTCTCCGACTATACCAATGCCTCACGAACCATGCTCATGAATATCCACACGCTGCAGTGGGACGACGACCTGCTGAAGCTGTTTGGTATTCCACGAAGTATGATGCCAGAACTTCTTCCTTGCGATGGAGTGTTCGGAGAGACCACTATCGGAGGTATCTTCAACAAACCAATAACGATAGCCGGAGTACTCGGCGATTCGCATGGAGCACTGACAGGACAGATGTGCTTCGAGGAAGGACTTGGAAAGGCTACCTATGGAACCGGTTCTTCGGTAATGGTAAATATCGGCGAGAAAGCGGCTGCTGCTCCTGACGGACTGGTTACTTCTATCGGATTCGCCGCTCTCGGCAAGGTGTTCTATGCCTTTGAAGGAAACATACACAGCACAGGAGCTACTCTGAAATGGCTGCAGGAGCAACTGAAGATGATTGTCTCACCAGCAGAAGTGGAGGAAGAAGCTACATCCGTTGAAGACAATGGCGGAGTATACTTCGTACCGGCATTTGCAGGACTCGGCGCCCCTTGGTGGAACGACAGTGTAAAAGCCGCCGTGATGGGAATGACCTTTGCCACTACACGTGCCCACTTCCTCCGTGCAGCCCTTGAGTCTATCGCATACCAGGTGAATGACCTCGTGAAGGCAATGACCGTGAAGGCAGGAATAAACCTCAAGGAAATACGTGTGGACGGAGGACCAACAAAGAACAACTTCCTCATGCAGTTCCAGGCAGACTGTCTGAGAGTGCCTGTAAACCGTTCTGATGTGGAAGAGGCTTCTGCTCTGGGAGCCGTTGTCATGAACGGACTGTCGCGGAAGGTATGGAACAGCTTTGAAGAAGTAGCCAAGCTAAGACACAGCAAAGGACGCATCGAGGCTCAAGACAACAAAGCCTGGATAGACAAGAATATCGAAGGATGGCACAATGCCGTCAAACAGCTGATAAAATAAAGAACAATCAAACAACAAAAGCAATATGAATAAGAACAAGAAACAGTGTTTCGGTGTCATCATAGGCACACGAGCATACTTCAACTCAGAGCTTGCAAGAGACGTACGCAAGCAGCTCCTCAAGACTCTCGAGGATAATGGTTATGACTACGTCATCTTGCCGGAAGATGCCACTCCTACAGGTAGCAGTAGCATAGAGACTCGTGAGGATGGTTTGAAATGTGCAGAACTATTCCGCCAGAACCGTGACCGTATAGACGGTATCATCGTATCTCTTCCTAACTTCGGATTCGAGATAGGTATCATCAATGCTATCAGCGTTGCTGACCTGCATGTTCCGGTATTGGTACAGGCATGCGATGATGAGAACGACAAGGTAGATCTTGATAGTCGCCGTGATGCTTTCTGCGGAAAGATTTCTGTTTGCAACAACCTTTACCAGTATGGCATTCCATTCACAGACACTACACTGCATACATATTCCGTTTACTCACCACTTCTTGCACAGGACATCAATCGCTTTGCTGCTGTCTGCCGTGTTGTAAAAGGACTTACACATGCACGTATCGGTCAGATTGGTACACGTCCGCTCGGATTCAACACTTGCCGTGTAAGCGAGAAACTGCTTCAGGCATCAGGCATCACCGTTGTTCCTGCCGACCTGAGCGAGATTCTGTATGCCGCACAGGCTATCGAAGACTCTGATACCGACCTGCTCAAACAGATGGAGAAAGTAGCCGGATATGCTGAAGTACCAGAAGCATATCAGGAGAAGCTGCGTCTGCAGTGCAAATTTGGCGTTGCCGTTAACCGTTGGGTTGAAGCCAATCAGGTAGACGCTGTGGCAATACAGTGCTGGGACTCCCTGGAACAGAACTTCGGTTGCGCAGCCTGCGTTACAATGAGTATGCTCAGCGAAGCAGGCATCCCTGCCGCTTGTGAGGCAGACATTGCCGGCGCAGTATCAATGCTTGCACTGACACTGGCTTCCGAGCAGCCATCTGCCATCGCCGACTGGAACAACAACTTTGCTGAAGACCGCAACAAGTGTGTATGTACCCACTGTGGAAACTTCCCGAAATCATTCATCGGCAACGACAATCTTCGTCTTGGACCACTCGGTGTTCTCGGACGTACATTGGGCAAGATCAACACCTTCGGTGCTGTCTATGCAAAAGTCAGTGAAGGCGACTTCACATATTTCCGCATCTCTACCGACGACACTATGGGCTGCATCAAGGCATACCTCGGTGAGGGTAAGATGACAGATGACCCATACGGAATGGACGGATGTATCGTTGTTACAGAAGTTCCAGAACTACAGAAACTGATGAAGTTCATCTGCAAGAACGGCTTTGAGCATCATGTGGCTCTCGTTCGTGGCGATGTTGCAAGCATCGTTGAAGAGGCTATCGACAGCTATCTCGGATGGGATCTGTATGTACATGAATAATCATACAAGACAATAAAAAGCAAAGAGCGGGATGTGTTTTCTTTTCACATCCCGCTCTTTGCTTTTATTGCTTATCCATTTTGTCCAACACTTCCTTTACCGCAGTAGAAGCATAATGACCTTCCTGAAGCAGTTTGCTTTCGCGAAGCACATTATCTTTCATCCTTTGATAATCCTCCATACTGATTCTCTCATGAAGCTTATCCAGGTCTTTCAGACTGTCTATACACACACCTATACCATGACTTTCAACAAAGTCTGCCAACGCAGCCTGACGCCATATAATAACCGGCAAGCCACTACGTATATAGAAAGAGGTCTTGTGCGGATTGTTCAGTTTGAGATATTCTCCGAAGTTTCCAGTACACGACTCCATTGAGGCACCATCCCAGACAAGTCCGAAATGTCCTTTCACAGAAGAAATGAAATCATCACTCTTCACAAAGCCGTTATATATAAAATGTTCCTTTCCCTTCACATTGTCAACATCAAAGTTGCTGCCATACAAAGCCACTTTATAAGTGGAGATATAATCACCCCATTCATACAGGAAAGCATTCTTGCGCTGGGCAAGAGCACCAGCATATACAACAACATACTCTTTCTTACCATCTTTATCCGATGAGAATATTTCATTCTTTGGAAGCGGCGACTTCGATACATAATCGAAGATTCCCAATGACGACAATTGAGCTTTGCATCCATTGTCAAGAAGCCATTTCTTCATCTTGTCGTTATGTGCTATGACAAAGTCCGAATGATTCAGTCGCTTTATCTCCTGCTCCACAGTAAGAGCTTTGCGACGGAAACTGCCAAGGTCATGAATAAGCGTAACAACCTTTGCCCCACGAAGATGAGCCATATTACATACAAAGGCATAATATTTCTTCAATGGATACTGCAACAAAAGCACATCTCCCTTACGAAGACAGAAGGGAGCCTTCAACACTCCTGCAAGATTCATGGCGAAGTGTACGACAGTGTTGGTGTAGGTAGATAAAGGCAAACCGGCATTGCGGAATCCGCACGTGCGCTCCACAATACCTTCTATATCACTCTTTGCCTTATTACCAGCACTGTTCAATCCTTTATAGTTTCTCGAAATATAATAGTTCATGATGATTTCTTATAATAATTTGTCAGCCAATTCCAATGCAGCCTCAACGGTGTCGTCCATATCAAAATAGGCATACTGTCCAAGTCTTCCACCAAAGGAAACATTTCCTTTCTCCTTTGCCAACTCCCGATACTGCTTTGCAAGCATATTGTTCCGCTCGTTATTTACAGGATAATACGGTTCATCGCCCTTTTCAAAAGTCTTGGGATATTCGTATGTGACAACAGTCGTTGGCTGCATGCCATATTCAAAATGCTTATGCTCTATGATACGGGTATATGGAACATCCGCCGCTGTATAATTGACCACGGCATTACCTTGGAAATTCGCCGTTTCCAACTGTTTGGTCTCGAAACGAAGGCTGCGGTATTCAAGTTCTCCAAGACAATAGTCAAAATATTGGTCTATCTGTCCTGTAAACACAATATGGCAGGCTGTATCTTCCCACATGCTGCGTTCCTTAAAGAAGTCCGCATCAAGTCTTACATCAACACCCTCAAGGAGAGTATTGATGAGGGCATTGTAGCCGCCTACAGGTATTCCCTGATAGAGATCGTTGAAATAATTATTGTCATAAGTCATACGCAGAGGCACACGCTTTATTATCTCTGCCGGCAGTTCCTCTGCCTTGCGCCCCCATTGCTTTTCGGTATAGCCCTTGATAAGCTTTTCATAAATATCCCTGCCACAAAGTTTAAGAGCCTGTTCCTCAAAGTTTGCAGGATTCTCTATGTCGGCATATTCCGCACGCTGCTCGGCGAGTTTCTTTTCAGCCTCATCCGGAGTAATCGTGCCCCACAGCTGATAGAACGTGTTCATATTGAACGGCAGGTTATACAATTTTCCCTTATAGTTTGCCACGGGGGAATTGGTGAAGCGATTGAACTCCACAAGCTTGTTTACATATTCCCAAACGTCTTTATTACTCGTATGAAAGATATGTGCGCCATACTGATGCACATTTATTCCATCTACATCCATACAATGTATATTGCCGCCAGTATGACTGCGGCGGTCTATGACAAGACATCTTTTGCCTCTGCCCTTTGCCTCATGTGCAAAAACGGCACCGAAGAGTCCTGCACCAACTATAAGGTAATCGTATTTCATGATATTCATTTAATTGTTTTCGAGATGGGCAAGAATGTTTTCCGCCACATTCTTCCAGTCATATTTCTGTATGTCTTTTCTTGCTTGCACACCGAGTCTTTCACGAAGTGCGGCATCATTGTAAAGCTCCTTTATATGTTTTGCAAAACAAAACACCCATCGTGCGGAACGGATGGCGTTCACGCCGTCGTCAACAAGATCCATTGTTCCTGCTTTTGATGTTATTACCGGCAAAGCACACGACATAGCTTCTGCCACAGTGTTGTTCCAACCGGAATAGCGTGGGTTCTCTGCCGAGACAAAACAATCGGCACGATTGAAGAGTTCGCTGTTCTTGTCAAACGGATGGTTCGTGACAAACTCAAACGGACACTTGCAAGTGAAGTTCTCGATACGCCGTTTTGCTCCCTCGTCGACAGGAGTGTCAAACAACAGGAGCTTTATATTATACCCCTTTGCATAAAGCTTTTCACATGCCTTCACTACATAATGTGTTCCCTTCACGCGTTCCACAATCCTTCCATATGCCATGACAACGAAAGGACGATTCTCTACGGAATAGTCTGTCTTAGGCTGATAATTAGCCAAGGTTACTCCACCGATAGCCTTAAAGTCTGTCCTGCCGAATTTCTTCTTGTCAAACTCATAAACGTTTGTTGAGCAGGCAAAGACTTCCACCTGCGGATTTTTCATCAGATGCTTCACATTATCACTCTTCCTTACATGGTAGAATATCTTATGCTTCGCATCTGAATCAAGCACAAGCGGCATGAACTTTACGGTTGTCGTCCATAAAGCATCCAACTTTACATTGCCTATTTCGCTGAATGTTGCCATCTCGCCTTTGAAGTCAAACCAGTCTGGTCCCTTGCCGTCTGGGGTGAAAGCGATAAACCTGTGTCCTTTATCTACAAAGATATTGCCGAGTTCAAGAAATCTTTTCACTCCGCCATAAAGCTTTGTATGAGGCAGTAATACTCCTAATATCATATTCTAATTATACTATAAAATTCCTTTTTCCAAAAATTTGTTCAACGGACCGAAGTCCTTCGAAAGCAACCATAATATGGCTTTCATCCTGCTGCGAAAGGCTTGCCACCTTAATGTTCCAGCCTTGTCTGCCCTCATTCTGCCCACAAGTTCCGGATTAAAATCCATACCCTTGCAGGTGAATATCTTTCTGAATGTTGAGTTTGTCAGTCCCCATTTCATCAGAAACTGCAGCTGTCCCATGTTTTTCCGGATACGCGTAGTGGATTTCGTTTCAAAATGATACACCCTGCTTGCAGATATTCCCTTCATATACCTTATGCCACAGAGCCATAGCTTTGCCGTGAAGTCGGGGTCGCTGTACATTCCCGGAGAGAGTTCCACACTGTATCCTCCAACAAGATCCCATATATCGCGATGCACTATATTGGGAGGCAGCGTAGCTCCCATCCAGTCTTCCAGCCGATACGACATATACTCCTTAAGCAGCTTATCCTCCTTGAAGCTCTCTATGGTATCTCCATAGTCAGCATTTATAATGGATTCCCCGGCAGTGTGCGGCTGTATTGTCGTTGAAGAGAGGAAGAACCTGTTGTCGGGCAGACTCTTTATCTCATCGTAAAGCCTGTCATCCCAATGCGGCAAGGCATACATATCATCATTTATGAAACATATATAGTCGGTCTTTACCTTACTACGCATCATATTCATAGCAAGACACACTCCCACATTTTCGGCAGAATGGGTATAGTCAAGTCCCTGCTCTTTCACCCACTCCAGCGTTCCGTCACTTCCGTCATTTACATGAACTATTATCTGATGGCGGTAGGTGGAGTTCTTTCTAATACTCTCGACACACAGCTTCAGAAACGGCAGATTGTTCCATGTAGGTATGAATATAGAGAATAAATCTTTGTCGTTTACGTCTTTTTTCATCTTTATATGTGCAATGGGATAAAAGCTACTTTCTTGTTTTTAATGTTATATTACTCTGCAAAAATAATCATTTTAGGACAAAAATGCGGAACAAAGGTACAAAAATATGTATCTTTGCACGATATTTGTCCAATATATGAAAGTCGTTATAGCAGAAAAATATAAGAAGTACTCGGATTTCATTCTTAACATCCCGTCACGATTCGATGATGAGGACTGTGAAATACTCAAACAGAAGCGCAACAGCGTACGCCTTTTTCTGAATGAAGGAAAGGCGTTCGTCGTTAAACGATATAAGCGGGTGAACTGGATTCAGAGCATCATCTATACCTTCTTCAGAGCCACGAAAGCGGAACGTGCATACAATTTTGCCAGAGAAATGCGCCACCGCGGCATTGAAACCCCACACGAAATTGCATATATTGAAACAAAAGAGCACGGTTTGCTTACTGTCGGATACTTCATCTGCGAAGAAAGCAAAGGGCGTGAGGTTTATGAGGATGTAATAGAAAGGGCTGAGTTTGACCATAAGCTTGTTGATGCCGTAATAGACTATATCGTGCTCATGCACAGCAAAGGAGTACTGCACGGCGATATGAACTCCGCAAATTTCCTATATACAACAGACAAAGAAGGAAACTATCATTTTGAGATGATAGACACCAACCGTTCGCATTTCTGCAAAGGCTTCCCGACAGAAAAACAATGTCTGGAGAATATTAAACGCTTTACCCACCGCCGCGACCTCTACGAATATGTAATACGAGGATATGCAAGACGAAGAGGATGGGACGAAGACTCTACTCTAAAGAAAGCCATAAGACTTCTCGACAAGTTTGAGAACAGGAAAATAAAGCTTTAGGCTTACACAAATTTCATCCGAAATTCCGATTGTGATGATACACATTATGGGTCAATGCCGAAAATACCGAATTTGTTGTTTTTCAGAAAGTCGGTAACTTTCTCATAGAAATTACGTAACTTCTATGTTGCATTCCAAATAATCGGAAAATATTTATTG
>ERZ1027266.398-NODE-398-length-30435-cov-10.244503_pt1 | contig 30435 bp, 28 predicted proteins | sample MGYA00519257_ERZ1027266 | MGnify/ENA primary metagenome ERZ1027266 (study PRJEB26926, sample SAMN06164683) | human gut metagenome | biome: ENVO:00009003; feature: ENVO:2100002; material: ENVO:00002003 | host: Homo sapiens | place: USA | collected 2012 ... | reverse complement strand
TTATTATATATTATATAGTTGATCTTTTCATATTATGTTGCTAATCTTTGAAGTCAAGAGACAGCTCGCCACTTCCAAGAAGATTATAGCTCATTCTGTGGTATGGCGTCACCCCGTGAAGACGTATCGCCTCACGGTGCTTCTTCGTTGGGTAACCTTTGTTGCTCTTCCAGTCGTATTGTGGAAACTCCTCGGCAAGGGCATCCATATAGTCGTCACGATATGTCTTTGCAAGAATACTTGCTGCGGCGATGGCGAGATATTTGCCGTCGCCTTTCACTATGGTTGTGTATGGCAGGTCTTTATATGGCTTGAATCTGTTTCCATCAACGATAACCGCCTCCGGGCGGGTCTTCAGTTGGTCAAGAGCACGGTGCATGGCAAGGAAGCTTGCGTTAAGGATGTTTATCTTGTCAATCTCTTCCGGAGTGACGATGCCCACGGCCCATGCCACGGCATCCCTCTCAATAATCTCCCGCAGTTCTTTCCTCTTCTTGTCGGTAAGCTTCTTGGAGTCGTTGAGCATCTCGTTCTTGTAGTCGGGCGGTAGAATGACGGCGGCGGCATACACGCTTCCGGCAAGACAGCCTCGTCCTGCCTCGTCGCATCCTGCCTCTATCATGTCTTTGTAGTAATGGCTTTCAAGCATAACGTTTTTTGTTTATAAATAATATTTTGTTAGTTGACAAGTTGACGAGTTGACGAGTAGACAAGGAGGTTTGTCTTGCTTTGTCAGTTGACAAGTTGACGAGTAGACAAGTAGGTTTGTCTTGCTTGTTTGGGGCTTGTAACCAGCGGTTGTCAAGGAAAACAAATTTCCTCGTCAACTTGTTAACTCGTTAACTGTTTCGCAAGTTTGAAACTTGCGGAACTTTTATTATAATACGTCGAATTCCGTCCTTTATTGTGCTGGATAAAGGATAAATATCGGTGCGGATATGTTGTACAAACGCAAAAAAGCAGGAAACGAGAGGCATAAGTCGTGGAAATTTTGTAGATTTGCAACTCATAATCATACTAAAAAGAAAACAACAGCGAAATGAAAAAGATATTTCTATTTACGGCCTTTGTGTCAGCCTTGGTCTTCGGCACCGTTAAGGCACAGGATGATAAGGACCACAACTTCATGGTGTCAAAGAATATCGAGATCTTCAACGATATCTATCGTTACCTCGATATGATATATGTAGACACGCTGGATGCCAACGAGGTCATCGGCACAGGTATAAGGGGGATGCTGAACTCTCTCGACCCATACACTGAGTATTATCCGGAGAGCGAGGTGAACAAGCTCAAGAAGATGATGACCGGAAAGTATGTCGGTATAGGAGCTGTGATACGTCAGAACATGCAGCTTGGCAGAGTTGTCGTTGATGAGCCTTATGAAGGCAGTCCTGCTGCGGAAGCCGGACTGAAGAAGGGCGACATAATACTGAGCATCGACGACACAACGATGACAGACAAGAACACCAGTTATGTAAGCTCCCATCTGCGCGGAGACCCAGGCACAACGTTCATTCTGAAGATAAAGCGCCCGTCTACAGGCAAGAAGATGCAGATGAGAATAACCAGAAGGGCGATAACCCTGCCTTATCTGCCGTACTATGGTCTTCGTCCTGACAGTATAGGCTATATCAATCTGAACAGCTTTACCGACGGATGTGCGAAAGACGTGCGCCGTGCCTTCATCGACCTTAAGCACAGAGGTATGAAAGCTCTTGTGCTGGACCTGCGCGGCAATGGCGGAGGTTCGGTAAGCGAAGCCGTGCAGATTGTGAATATGTTCATACCGAAAGGCGTGACCCTTGTCCGTACAAGAGGAAAGATGAAGAAGATGAACAGCGACTACAAGACCACCGTCGAACCGATAGACACGGTAATGCCGATGGTCGTAATGGTGAATGGTGAGACGGCTTCCGCAAGCGAGATAACGTCGGGAGGTCTGCAAGACCTCGACCGTGCCGTGGTCCTCGGCACGAGGACATACGGAAAGGGACTTGTGCAGGTGCCGGTAGACCTGCCGTATAACGGACAGATGAAGCTCACCACGGGAAAATACTATATCCCGAGCAACCGTTGTATACAGGCCATCAACTACAAACATGCCCACGGCGGCTATACGGAGCATATCCCGGACAGCCTTACACGAGTGTTCTATACTAAGAACGGAAGGGAAGTCCGTGATGGTGGCGGCATAAAGCCGGACATAGAAGTGAAGCCCGACTCGCTGCCGAACATCGCATACTATCTCAGCGTTTCAGGACTCGATTCCACGGAAGTGCTCCTCAACTACGAGATAGATTATATAGCCAAACATCCTACAATCGCTCCGGCAGGGAAGTTCGAGATAACAGATGAGGAGTTTGAGGACTTCAAACAGCGTGTCCTTGCTAGCGGTTTCAAGTACGATGCCGAGAGCGGAAAGGAACTCGACCGCTTGAAGAAGATAGCCCAGTTCGAGGGATATTATGACGATGCCAAGCCGGAATTTGATGCTTTGGAACAGAAACTCAAGCATAATCTCGCCAATGACCTTGAAAGAAACAAGCAGCTGATAAAGCAGATAATGGCAGCCGACATAGTGGCGGCATACCATTGGCAGGCGGGAGCGATAGAGAATAACCTGAACTACGACAAGCAGATGAAAGAAGCATGCCGACTGCTCAACAGTCCTGCGGAATACAGAAGCCTGCTTATGCCGCCAGGTAAGGATAAACGGAAATAATTAATTATAATTTTAATTTTTTATTGCTTACTCATATTTTTGCATTATCTTTGCATAAATAAGATGTCGTGAATGGATTGTATGTCGTATTGTGGCAAACAGTTCATGAGGCAATATAAAAACAAACATTATGCAGACAAGAAGTCATTTGTCAGTTCTGGTACACGACCAGGCAAAGAAGTATGGCAATCGGGAAGCCCTTATTTATAGAGATTTCGGTAGCAAGACATGGAAGTCATATTCGTGGAACGAATTTTCTGATAAAGTAAAAGTTGTTTCCAATGCGCTGCTTAACATAGGAGTTAAGCCGCAGGAGAACATAGGTATCTTCTCTCAGAACTCCGTACAATATATTTTCAGCGATTTCGGAGCTTGGGGAGTGCGTGCCGTTACTATTCCTTTTTACGCAACGAGTAGTGAGCAGCAGATTCAGTTTATGATAAACGATGCCCAGATCCGCTTCCTCTTCGTGGGAGAGCAGGAGCAGTACGACAAGGCGCACCGTACGCTTGCCCATTGTCCTACGCTGGATAGAATCATCATCTTCGACAAATCGGTGAAGATTAATCCCAATGACCCCAACGCCATATACTTTGATGATTTCCTGAAGCTCGGAAAGAACTATCCGCGCCAGTCGGAAGTAGAGGCCCTTTACAAGGCTGCTAACTATGAAGACCTGGCCAACATACTGTATACAAGTGGTACGACCGGCGACAGCAAGGGTGTAATGCTCAGCCATCTGCAGTATCATGCCGCCTTGGAGGCAAACGGCCGTGCTGTGCATGTCACGGAGAAAGACCGTATAATGAACTTCCTTCCCTATGCCCACATCTTTGAAAAGGGATGGACACTGCTCTGTATCTCCGAAGGTGCAACGCTGATAGTGAACACCGATCCGCGGGAGGTCCAGCAGTCGATGCGCGAGACCCATCCTACATGTATGTGTGCCGTTCCGCGTTTCTGGGAGAAGGTATATGCCGGAGTGCAGGAACAGATAGACAAGGCAAACCCCGTGCAGCGCAAGCTGTTCAAGCATGCCCTCGCCGTAGGCAGGAAACACAACATAGAATATCTGAGCCGTGGCAAGCGTCCGCCGCTCTCCCTGCATCTTGAATATGAGATGTATAACAAGACTGTGTTCAACCTCGTTCGTCATGAACTCGGACTTGAGCATTCAAACTTCTTCCCAACGGCAGGAGCCACAGTATCGTCACACGTGGAGGAGTTCGTACACTCCATCGGTCTTACCATGGTGGTGGGCTACGGACTGACCGAGAGCCTCGCCACGGTGTCCTGCGACCGTGTCGGAGAGCAGCCTTACACCATAGGCTCGGTAGGAAGACCAATCCATAACATACAAGTGAAGATAAGCGATGAAGGCGAGATATGCCTCAAGGGCGACACCATAACAAAGGGATATTACAACCGTCCCGACATTACGGCTCAGTCGTTCGACGAGGAAGGCTTTTTCAAGACCGGCGACTCCGGATACATGAAAGACGGTGAGCTGTTCCTGAAAGACCGTATCAAGGATCTGTTCAAAACTTCAAACGGAAAGTATATCGCTCCGCAGATGATAGAGGCAAAGCTCCTTGTAGACAAGTTCATTGACCAGATAGTGATAATAGCCGACCAGCGCAAGTTCGTCTCAGCCCTCATCATACCTGAATACAAGGCCCTTGAGGAATATGCAAAGGCAAACGGCATAGGCTATAGCAGCCGCGAAGAACTGTGCGCAAGCGACAAGATACACGCCATGATGATGGAGCGTATCGATACTTTGCAGCAGCAGCTTGCCCACTATGAACAGATAAAACGCTTTACCCTCTTGCCAAAGCCTTTCACTATGGAGAGCGGAGAGCTGACAAATACTCTGAAGATGCGTCGTAAGGTGATAAACGAGCATTATAAGAAAGAAATCGAAAACATGTACGCTGAATAGAAGATGATTACTCAGGAACAACTGAAAGACGTGTTGGAGCGCACGGAAGCCCTTCACCATTATCTGGATATAGACAAGAAGAAGGTGGAGTTTGAGGAAGAACAACTCCGCACACAGGCTCCTGACTTCTGGGACGACCCTAAGAGAGCCCAGGAGCAGATGAAGAAGGTGAAAAGTATAGAGAAGTGGATCGTAGGATATAAAGAGGTGAAGACTCTTGCCGACGAGCTGCAGCTGGCTTTCGACTTCTATCATGATGAGATGGTAACCGAAGAAGAGGTTGACGAAGACTATAGCAAGGCGATAAAGGCTATCGAAGACCTTGAGCTGAAGAATATGCTGCGCCAGAAGGAGGACCCGATGGACTGTGTGCTGAAGATAAACTCCGGAGCCGGCGGTACCGAGAGCCAGGACTGGGCATCGATGCTTATGCGAATGTATATGCGTTGGGCTGAGTCCCATGGACATAAGGTGACGATCAGCGACCTGCAGGAAGGCGATGAGGCTGGAATAAAGAGCGTCACCATGGAGATTGAAGGTGGAGAATATGCTTACGGATACTTGAAGAGCGAGAATGGAGTACACCGTCTTGTACGAGTGTCGCCGTTCAATGCCCAGGGCAAGCGAATGACAAGCTTTGCCAGCGTGTTCGTTTCCCCTCTCGTAGATGATACTATCGAGGTCTATGTAGACCCTTCAAAGGTAAGCTGGGACCTGTTCCGAAGCGGCGGAGCCGGCGGACAGAACGTCAACAAGGTGGAGACTGGTGTGCGTCTGCGCTACCAGTATACCGACCCCGACACGGGAGAGGAAGAGGAAATCCTTATCGAGAACACCGAAAGCCGTAAGCAGCTTGAGAACCGTAACAATGCCATGCGACTCCTGAAGTCACAACTCTATGACCGCGCCATGAAGAAACGTCTTGAGGCACAGGCAAAGATTGAGGCAGGCAAGAAGAAGATAGAGTGGGGAAGTCAGATAAGGAGCTACGTCTTTGATGACCGCCGTGTGAAGGACCACCGTACCAACTATCAGACATCGGATGTGGATGCAGTGATGGACGGTAAGATAGACGGTTTCATAAAGGCTTATCTGATGGAGTTCCCGGTAAATGATGAAGAGTAAGACAGATTTATCTAATAACGGAAATAATAACATATAAAACTTTAATACTATGAGTGAAAAAGGAAAAGCTCGCCGTGAACGCTATCAAGAGCGTCAGGCGAAACAGGGTGCAAAAGTGTTTAACTGGATTCTCGCATTGCTGGCTATCGGTGCCGTCGCATTCCTGATATTCTCTATAACACAAGGATAATATAGATGAGCGGACTTGAAATAGAAAGGAAGTTCCTCGTACATAAACGTGGCGATGAATACAAGCGTGATGCGTATTCATCGTCACGCATTAAGCAGGGCTACATCTGTAGTGGTCATGGAAGGACTGTTCGTGTCCGAATCCGTGACACAAAGGGATATCTTACCATAAAGGGACCGTCTATGAATGGCGGTATGACCCGCTATGAGTTCGAGAAAGAGATAACGCTTGATGAGGCTGAACATCTGATGCGACTCTGCGAACCGGGTATAATAGATAAGACACGCTACCTCGTGAAGAGCGGCAGCCACACCTTTGAGGTGGATGAGTTCTATGGAGACAACGAAGGACTCGTTATGGCGGAGGTGGAACTCGGTAGTGAGAATGAGCCTTACGAGAAACCTTCCTTCATAGCAGATGAGGTTACCGGCGACCGCCGCTTCTATAACTCTTATCTGCGACAGATGCCGTTTGCTGTATGGAAGAAGGATCTGCCTGAGGAGTTTCGTTAGGCGGATCAGATAGCTGACTATTAGTTTTGCCGATACCATGTTCTTCTTTGATAACTTCGGATTCTACAAGACCGACAGGATAGCCATTGCTATTCTTGTCATCGTGATTGCTGTCTGTGCCGTGATATTCAGCACAGGAGGCTCCGATGACAGCGGAATATTTGCTTCTGACGACAGTACACAACAGAAGGACGACGCTTCTGCAAGGGGCGGTGTGTCTGTAACCGAAGGAGGAAAAGGGTATTATTATGTGGAGGGAAGCAAGACACAGCTGTTTCCCTTTGACCCCAATACGGCAGACAGTACGCAGCTGTTGCAGCTCGGACTGCAGCCGTGGATGGTCAGAAACATATACAAGTACCGTGCCGCAGGCGGCGTATACCGTAAACCCTCTGATTTTGCCCGCCTGTATGGTCTGACATTGAAGCAATATAAAATCCTGGAACCTTATATCAGGATAAGTGAAGACTATAGGCCGGCGTCGGAGTTCTACTCTGATGACACCTATTCAGATTCCCATAATGCTGCGCATTCCCAGATACCGAGAGACTCCATGAAATACCCCTATAAGCTGTCTCCCGGCGAGACCGTTCTGCTGAATTCCGCCGACACTACGCAGCTGAAGAAGATTCCCGGCATAGGAAGTGCCTATGCCAAAGCCATCGTCAGACGACGTGAGAAGCTTGGAGGATTCTATAGCGCATCGCAGTTGCGTGAGATTGACGGCTTTCCGGAAGAGGCTTTGCGGTATGTAAAGGTGGATGCGTCAGCGATACGCAAGCTGAAAATCAACGTGCTGACGTACAGTCAGCTCCGCCAACACCCCTATCTGAACTATTATCAGGCGCGCGACATTATTGATTTCCGACGTGTCCATGGACCCTTGAAATCCATCTCCCAGTTGGAGATGATGGATTCCTTTACCACCGAAGATATAAAGGCCATCAGACATTATATAGAGTTTTAGCGTTAAATAACATCGAATTGCATCTGAAATCTTGTGCGTTAATCTTTTTTGGAGTAACTTTGCCCCATTGATTTATATAATATCAGGTAGAAAGAAGTGGTATTCAGCAAAACAGCGGGAAGCTCCATGACTTTTCATTAAATAGAATTTTACACGCAAGACAGATGATAAAATCAAGATTGTTCCTATTGCCATTGGCTGCATGTGCCGTGCTCACTTCCTGTTTCAAGGATGAGGAGCCTAATGCAGAATGTGACATACAGAAGGCTTTTGTACACATGGACAAGCCGGAAGACGTGTTTGCGCAGAAGAGCGATACGCTCGTTGACGTGAGGTCTAATGTTTCGGATGTGGTTTTTTATATCAAGCCCGGTGTGGATGTGTCGAAGATGGCACCGCAGTTTGAGCTTACTCCTGGTGCCACGATATATCCTGAGAGCGGCACAGAGTTTGACTTCTCTGACGAGAAGAAGGTTCAGTATACCGTCACTTCGGAAGACAAGTCGTGGAAACGGACCTACAACGTGAGCTTCGAGATAAGCGAGCTGCCTACGAAGTACGACTTTGAGAACGTTGAACTCTATTATGAAACGGATCCTAAAGACAAGGTTCTGAAACCAAAGTATTATATATGGTGTGACCTTAGTCCTAACGGAAAGAAGATATACGACTGGGCATCGGGAAATGCAGGCTTCAAGCTGAGCAACTACGATGGCAAACCGGAGATATATCCAACCGTGCCGATGGACGACGGAAACGGTCCGGAGGGCGGCAAATACGGTAAGTACGTGAAGCTGACTACCAGCGACACCGGTGCATGGGGCGTGATAGTAAACAGGCGTCTTGCCGCAGGTAACCTCTTTATCGGAGTATTTGACCCGCTGCCTGCCCTTACCAACACCTTGCTCTGCACCCGCTTCGGCTTGCCGTTCAGCAAGAAGCCGCTGCGCCTTACAGGATATTACAAATACAAGCCGGGTGAGAAGCTGCAGGACAAGAACGGAAAGCCTATAGAAGGCAAGATAGACCGCGGCACCATCTATGCCGTGATGTATCGCAACCATGACGCCAACGGAAACGCCATTGTGCTGAATGGCAACGATGTCAAGACCAATCCTAACATCGTGGCTTTGGCAGACATCGGCGAGATAAGCGAGACCCCGGAATGGAAGACTTTCAGCATCAACTTCGTATATTCCGCTGATTTGGATAAGGCTCTGCTCGAAAGCAACGGCTACAGTATCTCTGTAGTATGCTCTTCAAGCGTGGAAGGCGACAAGTTTGAGGGTGCTGTGGGCAGTACGCTCTGCGTGGATGAATTGGAACTGGTTTGTGAATAACAAAAGAACAAGAAAATGAAGAAGACCATTATATCATTGCTGATGGCGGCAACGGTTGCAGTGCCAGCCTGTGCCGACGGCATATTCGACAATCTGAGATACGACCTGCGTGCCGGATATAATCTTGGTGGCACGGCACCTATGGGAATGCCTGCCTCTATACGCTCGCTCGACTCATACAAGCTCACGCCGAGCGTGATGATAGGACTCGGAGTATATAAGCCGCTCACAGAGCATTGGGGACTGACTTCCGGCTTGCGCCTTGAGAACAAAGGCATGAATATCGACGCTACGGTGAAGAACTACCATATGCGTATCGTGAGAGGAGGACAGTCGCTTGAGGGTATGTTCACCGGAAAGAACCACTCTGAGGCGGAGCAGTGGATGCTGACATTGCCTTTACAGGCTACATATACCTTTAATGAAAAGGTTTGTGTGAAGATTGGCCCTTACCTGTCCTATGTACGGTCTCACACCTTCAAGGGCGATGCCTACGACGGGTATCTGCGCGTCAACGACCCTACTGGCGAGAAGGTGGAGCTTGGTACGGCGGAAGGAGACCGCGGTTCATACGACTTCTCCGACGATATGCGCAATCTGCAATGGGGAGTGATGGCTGGTGCCGACTGGCATTTCCATAAGTCATGGGGCGTATTCGCTGATCTGTCGTGGGGATTCACGGGGGTGTTCAAGAAGAGCTTCCATGTTATAGACCAGACGATGTATCCTGTATACGGAACGATTGGAGTGACATATAGAATGAAATAAAACAGAAAAACAACATTTAAAAAGAAAATTATGAAGAAGATTTTTACTCTTATTACAGTAATGCTCGTTGCCATGTCGGCAATGGCACAAGACCTCAAGAGCACAGACTACCATGATCAGCTCGTAATAACCATAAACGGTGAGACAATGCCTGCAGAACAGGCTGTAATAACTATTGCTGAAGAGGCTGAGGAAGGTAAATATACCGTCAAGCTCAATCAGTTCTCATTTCTGGGACTGTTGATAGGTGATGTTACTATGACCGGTGTGCAGGGAGATGATGACTCAGAGGGTTTCACAAACTATGCTACCACACAGACTGCAACAATAACAAACGGTGAGGCTGAAGGCATTATGGGTATGCTTGGAGGAAAGATTGACGTTACCGTAAAGGATGGTTCACGCAGCAAGGGTGGTAAGTTCTATGCCATGATAACTCTCGTTGTTCCTGGCGTAGGAAATGTTGACGCTGTGTTTGGCGACAATAACTTCGATGGCTCTTCTATCAACGGCGTAAGCTCAGATGACGATAAGGTTGCTGCCATCTATGCCCTCAATGGTGCACGTGTCAGCACAATGACTCGTGGCGTGAACATCCTGAAGATGCAGAGCGGCAAGACCATAAAGGTATTCAACAGATAATAATGGTAAACGAAGATACTTTATCATATATCATACAACATCGGACGGATGACCCTCGCAAGCTTGCCTTGCAGAGTCGTCCGTCTTGTGTTAATATGGCTTATGCGCTGGAGCAGATTGCCGGTTGGCAGGCTGCCAGACAGAAGCTTCCAAGGTGGGCTTCGACAGGGGGAGTGGTATTTCCGCCGCATCTCTCGATGGAGCAATGCTCGTCGGAACTTACGGCTTCCTATAAGAGTGGGGTGGCTAACAGGCTGCTTGGCGGTGGAGCGGGGAATAAGGAACATTCGCTTGTAGACCTTACAGGAGGCTTTGGGGTGGACTTCTCGTACATTGCCCGGTGCTTCAAGCGTGCAACCTATGTGGAGCGTCAGCAGAGGCTGTGCGAGCTGGCTTCTCACAATATGCCGTTACTGGGACTTCCTGAGGCAGAGATTGTGTGTGCTGACGGCACGGAATATCTGCAGTCGCTTGACCATGTATCGATGATTTTTGTTGATCCGGCACGGCGCGACGATAATGGTGGCAAGACCTTTGCCATCTCCGACTGCACTCCCGATGTGGCTGCCTTGGCGGACATGCTTGTAGAGAAGGCTGACTACGTGTTTATCAAGCTCTCTCCGATGCTCGACTGGCATAAGGCTATGGCTGACATGCGCTATGTCTCGGAGGTGCATGTAGTGGCGGTAAGAAACGAATGCAAGGAGCTTCTTCTGGTGCTCCGTAAGGGGAAGAATGGTGAAAGCTCCTCTCAAGTTCGTCTTTTTTGTGTAGACAGCATTCAGAAGGATGACGGTGGCGTGGAGTTCGCTACAGACTGTTTTGATGTAGAGAGTGGGCATGGTGGACTTCAGTCTTCGTCTTTTGCAAATCCCGTGGAGGGTATGTATCTGTATGAGCCAAATGCTTCGTTGATGAAAGCCGGCTGCTTTGCGGAGCTTTCATTAAGGTTCGATGTTTCGCAAGTGTCCCGAAACAGTCATTTGTTCCTCTCCGATGCTCCTTTGGAGGGTTTCCACGGACGGTGTTTCAGGATAAGGCAAGTATCGTCGATGAACAAGAAGGAGCTGCGCAAGTCGCTTGCCGGCATCACTAAGGCAAATATTGCCGTAAGGAATTTCCCGTTGTCGGTGGCAGAGCTGCGCAAGCGTCTGAAGTTGAAAGACGGTGGCTCGGATTATATCTTCGCCACTACGCTTCAGGACGACAGTCATGTGTTGCTCTTGTGTGAAAAATCATAGTTCGCTGCCCTGTTTTTTTTATTGGTCTTATTCCAAAAGTTGGACGTGTAATATTGTATTTTTATACAATTATGCTGTGAATATCCTATGCATAAAAACAGGAGATGGATATGGTTTTTATAGCATGTTGAAGCAAGCTGAAATAGATGTCCAATCAACTTCAAATAGAAAGTTACCGAATTTCTATGAGAAAGTTACGGACTTTCTATTGGAAAGTTACCGAATTTCTAAATGATGACAAAATCACGTGCTTATAGAGACTTGGGGTAGTTGCCATAAATGGCGTATATTGACGTGCTGAACAATATGGTTATTTATACAGATGTGCTGTTTATTTATGCATTTATGCCGCTCGTTTATCCATATAGCCTATTTGGAAAAACTAAACAGGCTATATGGATATGCTTATCGGGCTTTTGTGACATCCAAACTTAACATCATCGTGATGATAGTCTTCCTTTATAACATGTAACCCTGAATCAATCTTATTACCTTATTATAGACATGAAATACCTTTTAACCTTTAACAATCTTCTTCCCTTTAACTTCTTACCTATAGTTTTTTCTTAATTTGCTTTCAAAATCTAATTTATTCTTCCAAGAGATAATAACTGTTGTGCGCTTTGATAATTTTGACAGACAGTCATTTATATATATTTGTAGCAGTTTGATTTTTCTGTTGCAAAGTTCTATAAATTATTGATTATCAACAATAACAAATGATTCAGAAACAAAAACTAATCGTTCATTGCATCATTTGTTGTATGCTTTGAACGATTTATTGCACTTATTACACTAATTATTGCGGGATATTACTATAAATGACACACTTTTCTGAAGAAAACGGCCCGTCTTCGTATATATTGAAGACAAGCCAAGAGTCAGTCAAAATAGAAAGTCACCGAGTTTCTCATAGAAAGTCACGTAATTTCTTCAAGAAAGTTACCGACTTTCTAAAAATCAAATAACCAGGAATGATTCATCATCACTCCACTTCGCCCGGTTTTATGCCATACTCTTCCTTAAACCGTTTGGTAAAATACGACGGTGTGGTGAAGCCTACCTCATAGGCAACTTCGGAGATATTCATATCAGTGGTCTCAAGCAGATGTTTTGCTTTTGCCAATCTGGCCTTACGAAGAAGGTCAACAACAGAGTAGCCGGTAAGAGCCTTCACCTTGCGATACAGCTGCACACGGCTTAGACCCATCTCGTCTCCAAGGTCTTCCACCGAATAATCGGCATCCGGAATATGGCTCTTTATAACCTTCCGCAACTGCTTGATGAAAGACTGGTCCTTATCGCCGAGAGCCTCCTGTTCCTGCTGTTCCTGCTGTGAGCCGGAGAAGATGAGCCGGAGCTGCGAACGGTTCTTCAGCAGATTAGCAACTCGCGCCTCCAGCGTTTCGGCAGAGAAAGGCTTCGTGATATAAGAGTCTGCTCCCGTGCTGTAGGCTTCGGCACGCTGCTCGTCAAGAGTTCGTGCAGTAAGCAATACTATAGGGATATGACAGGTGGAGACATCATCCTTCATGAGGCGGCAAAACTCCAAACCGTCCATCACAGGCATCATCACATCGCATACCACCAGCTGGGGAACATTTTTCTTTGCCACAGCCAGTCCCTCCTCACCGTTCTGTGCTTCCATCACATTATACCGCAGGGAGAGTATAGACCTCAGATACGACCTCATGCTCGCATTATCATCGATTATCAATACAAGAGGACGATTGCTGTCATAATCCTCACTGCCGGTCACGATGGACAAGTTCTGCTTCGCAATGACATCTTTCACGGAATAGTCGTCGATAAGCTGCGTATCAGCCTGTATCAGCGTCTGTTTGTCCAGCTTTTCATCATAGCCAGGCTGCGTTTCGGGGATAGTAAAGGTGAAGACGCTACCCTTGCTCGGCTCACTTTCCACACCAACTGTGCCACGGTGCAGGTCTACATACGCCTTGACGATAGCCAGTCCGATGCCCGTTCCTTCCACAGAATCGGATGCCTGATAGAAACGCTCAAAGATATGCTGTGCGTCGTCGCCCGACATTCCCTTTCCATTATCAGCCACAGAGATGGAATATATACCGTCGGCATGCTTCAAACTGATGACGATAGCACCCTTGACAGGAGTATACTTTATGGCATTGGTCATGAGATTGAAGAATATGTGTGCAATCTTCTCCCTGTCTGCAATCACGACATTTGGCTCTTCCGCCGCCACAACACTGATAGCGATCTGCTTTCTTTCAGCCACAGTCTTGAAGTCGTCAGCCCACGTCTTCAAATCCGAAGCAAGGTCAAAGCGGTTAAGCATGAGTGTAGCTTTATCATTCTGAATCTTGCGGAATTCCAGAATCTCACTTACCATCTGCGTCAGTATACCAACATTGCGCCGTATCATCTCGACAAGTTTCCGAGCTTCGCCGCTTATGCCGTGATACTCTGCCAGGCGGTCGGCAGGTCCGGAGATGAGCGTAAGAGGGGTACGCAGTTCATGAGAGACGTTGGTAAAGAAGCGCAACTGTTTTTGCGTCATCCGTTCCATTTCCTCAGTCATATTCTTCTGTTTCCGCATACTGTCTTTAAGCCGGGCATTGTATTTCGTCTTTGCCAGATATGCTTTCACCGCAAGCACACATGCAATGATAAGCAATGCCACCATGAAAATCAGCATAAAGAGATAGCTGCGCTGCGTATCGAAAGCGTTGGTTGTTGCCTCAACCCGTTTTCTCAAGGAGAGAAGATAGGCACTCTGACGTTTCAGCTCTTCATCCTGCATAAGCAGCACGCTGGCATTGTCGCTTGTCACGAGTGCAGACGAAAGAAGATTCTCTTTCTTGAATTTTTTCTTTCCTAAAATATCCATGGCAAGTTCCATCACTTTGTCACCACGTGTAGGATAAATATACGATACTAACAGCTCACCATCCCTGACAAGCTGCATGCCTCCACCTTTCTGCGGCATGGCATCTATACCTATGAAATGTATCTTGCTAAGGTCTAAGCCGTGTTTCCGTGCAGCCTTCTTCGCCCCCATTGCCATTCGGTCGTTATGAGCAAAGACATAGTTGAACGAAGTATGTGGTACAGACAACAGGGAGTCCATCTTATGATATGCCATCTGGTTCGTCCAATCAGCCTCCAGATGCTCTACAACATCCATATTATCATGCTTTGCGACTTCATCATCAAAACCTCTCCTACGCTCTATTCCTGAAGCAGAAGTAGACAAGCCACAGATTTCCACAATTTTTCCTTCCTCCTTTTTTACCATTGCAGAGAGATAACGAGCTATATTACGCCCTGTTTCTTCATTGTCAGCACCGATATATGCAGTATATTTATCTGAACGGGGACACCGGTCGAACACAATGACCGGAATACCCTTGTCATAGGCTCGTTCTATCGCTTCAGACACAGTCACCTGTCCTGGAGCGACAATGAGCAGATCAACCTTCATATCAACGAATTTATCAATCTGCTTCATCTGCAACTTTGCATTATCATTTGACGAAGAAAACTTCAGTTCAACATTACTATTGGAGAATGCTGCAATACGCAATTCATCATTGAACTTCTTGCGCCATGCATCATCACTACATTGTGAGACACCGATAATATACTCCGGCTTCCGTTTTCCGCAAGAGCATAAAACAAGTATACAAAATATTGTCAGTATGCAATGTAATACATTTATTCTTTTCATAGGATATGCTTTTCTTTACTTTTAATGTGATTTCACAAAATGCAGTTTATATTTTGCAAAGTTAATGCATTTTTTAAATCGTACAATATTTTAAACGCATATAAAACAAAAAAACTCACTATCCGAAGATAATGAGTTAATTGATGTGGGCGTTGACGGATTCGAACCGCCGACCCTCTGCTTGTAAGGCAGATGCTCTAAACCAGCTGAGCTAAACGCCCTTGCTCTTATTTAGCGAGTGCAAAGGTATAGACTTTTTTGTTATCTACCAAATTTTCTTGCAACTTTTTTTATAAAAAAGTGCATTTTACACACAAAACAGCCTTATATCAGTATCTCTTCACCTATTATTCCAACTACGACAGCACACAACATTACGATAAGCCACAAACAAAAAGATGCAGCTCTATCCCATACGGGAAGCTGCATCTTTATTGTTTTATGATATGATAAAATCTTTCTTTATTCCATCACCCAAAGATTGGTATTGGCCTTTTTAGCATCCAGATAGGGCTGTTCTCCTCCCGGATGATAATACCCAAGAAGCTTTATATCCCAAATAATATTACTGTATGCTGGAATACCGTTGTAGTCTGTCGTGCCGTAAGCCAACTTATAAGGAACATAGACGCGCCAACGGTCACCAATATGCATACGCTGCAATGCTGTAGTGTATCCGTCTATCAATCCGCCGACATACCATTTCTTTGCACGTGCAGTCTGGGGATTATAGTCTTCGAAGTCGCCAGTCCAGCTCTTTTCTATCACATATCCGTCGGGATAGCTTGTAGACGGCAGCAACTTTCCAAGATTATGAACCATAACAGAATCCGTATACAAAGGGCAACCACTACCTGTGCCGACCTCTTCCTTATGAACCACAATATAGTCATAAGGCTGAAGACGAGCCTCAGTATCGCTCAGCGACCATGCTCTGATAGTATCCCACTTGCCATCCTTGTTCTGAATGGCTTCATTATAGATACTGTCAAAATACGCCACATTACGCTTCTGCCAGTTTGGATATTCCACCTCTTCATCATCCGTTTCGCTGCATGCGGTCATCATTCCTGCCATCACGCCACAAAACATGATAAATGCTAAAAAGACTTTTCTATTCATCAAGAATAATATAATTAATAATTACTGCAATTTCTTCAACAAGCTTGCGATGCTCACCTTGTCTTCAATGATACCGTTCAGCTGGTCGATGTTCACTCTCTCCTGCTCCATCGTGTCGCGGAAGCGAAGTGTCACGCAGTTGTCTTTCAACGTATCATAGTCTACTGTCACACAGTATGGAGTACCGATAGCATCCTGACGGCGGTAACGCTTTCCGATTGTATCCTTCTCATCATACTGACAGTTGAAGTGGAACTTCAGGTTGTTGATAATCTCACGAGCCTTCTCTGGCAGGCCATCCTTCTTAACCAACGGCAATACCGCAAGCTTAACAGGAGCCAGTGCTGCAGGCAGTTTCAATACTGTACGTGTCTCGCCGTTCTCCAGTTTCTCCTCTTCAAAGGAATGACACATGATAGAAAGGAACATACGGTCTACGCCGATACTCGTCTCTATGTCATACGGAGTATAGCTCTCGTTTGTCTGAGGATCAAAGTACTTGATTGAACGACCAGAGAACTTCTCATGCTGCTTGAGGTCATAGTCTGTACGGCTATGGATTCCCTCAACCTCCTTGAATCCGAATGGCATCTTGAATTCAATATCGGTAGCGGCATTAGCATAGAAAGCAAGTTTCTCGTGGTCATGGAAACGATAGTTGTCAGCACCGAAGCCCAATGCCTGATGCCACTTCATACGGAACTCTTTCCACTTCTGGAACCATTCCTTCTCTGTCCCGGGCTTTACAAAGAACTGCATCTCCATCTGCTCGAACTCTCTCATACGGAAGATGAACTGACGGGCTACAATCTCATTACGGAAAGCCTTACCTATCTGTGCAATACCGAAAGGAATCTTCATACGACCAGTCTTCTGTACATTCAGATAGTTCACGAAGATACCCTGTGCAGTCTCCGGACGGAGATAAATCTTGCTTGCGGCATCTGATGTGGAACCCATCTCTGTAGAGAACATAAGGTTGAACTGACGTACGTCTGTCCAGTTCTTTGTTCCGCTGATAGGATCAACGATTTCCTCGTCAATGATTATCTGCTTCAGCTCCTCAAGGTCAGGACCCTGCATCGCCTCTGTATAACGCTCGTGCAAAGCATCACGCTTCTGCTGGTTCTCCAGTACGCGTGGATTAGTCTCACGGAATTTCTCTTCATCGAAGCTTTCTCCGAAACGTTTCTTTGCCTTTGCTATTTCCTTCGCTATCTTCTCCTCATACTTGCCGATCTGGTCTTCGATAAGCACGTCGGCACGATAGCGCTTCTTTGAGTCGCGGTTGTCAATAAGCGGATCATTGAAAGCATCAACATGTCCGCTGGCTTTCCATATAGTCGGGTGCATGAAGATAGCAGAGTCGATACCCACGATATTATCGTGCAGCAACACCATGCTCTTCCACCAATATTCTTTAATGTTGTTTTTCAGTTCCACACCATTCTGTCCGTAGTCATAAACGGCAGCCAGTCCATCATAGATATCACTACTTGGGAATACGAAACCATACTCTTTACAGTGTGAAACTATTTTCTTGAAAACGTCTTCTTGTGCCATGTTCTTATATTGTTTTATTCTTTTCTTTATCTCTAACTGATATCTTACTACTAAAATATTTTGCAAAGTTACACTTTTTCCAACATTTTAGCCTTATTATCCCGTTAAAAGTTTGTAACTTTGAAACAAATCTGATTAACATACTCTACTGCTTTGCCATGCTGCGGGCGAATTCTATTATAGAATCAACGCCACGGGCGACATCAGCATCACCGAGCCCAACATTACAATCCGGCTCTATTCCGAATTCCGTGCTTTGCTTGTCCTTGTCATACATAGGGCAGGCACTGAACCTAACACTCCAACCGTTCGGCAATTCACTACTGAACGGCATACCTGCTCCACCACCCGTCTTGTCACCAATCACTATTACCTGAGGGCAACATTTCATGTATTTCACAAACTCATTTGCAGCACTATACACAGAACGGTTTGTCAACACATAAACACGCTTCTGCCATCTGATACCATTCGAAGGCTTCAGCTTCTGCTCTTTCAGCTTAGAGAAATCAGAATGGCCTGTACCCGTCTTATGCTGCATATAGCCTACGAGAAGCTCTCTGTTAGTAAACCGTGCAGCAAACCTTTCCGCCATAGTAAGCTGTCCGCCGCCATTGTTACGCACATCTATTATAAGAGCGTTGCATGGAGCAAGAAAGAGAAGCATATCATCCAGATTGCCATTTCCGATAGCACTTTGGAAACTCTCACATCTTACATAACCAACATTATCGTCCAGCTTCTTGTATTTCAGCCCACTGACGAAGTTATAGTCAGTCCCCAGATATTTACGTTCGAGAGTATCACTGAAGTTCTTCGGGTAATTCTCATGCCAGCTCCAATAGCGTGCAGAGTTAAAAGAAGAATACATGTTAACATGTCCGTCGCGCAGCTCTCCAAGCATGTTTCCAAGTACTTCAAACAGCTGTTGCTCAGTCATCGTATTGTCTACCTGTGCTGAGTATTTTGCATATACGGCATTCCAGTCCAAGCCATACTCTTGCTTTTTATAATCGAAAAAGCAATAGCGCTGGTCTATAATTTTCCAAAGGGCTTCAAAGTTTCCCTTCGGAGTATCGTCGTACTCTTCTTCGTCAATGCACGAAGCAAACGACAAAGCCGTAAAAAGAACTGTCGACAACAGACATACTGCAGAGCATAGCTTTCCGAATCTACACCTTATATTATATAATAAGGTATAAGAGTTTATTTTCTCCGTCTTTCTCATGGATTCATCTTTATCATTTTAAACCTGCGCGTCAGACCAATCATAAACATATTGGAATAGGAGTGGTATTTCAGACCGTTAACCTTCGACTGTCTCCAGTCTCCAAGATAGCCGACTCTCAATGTTGTCTTTTTAATTGTAAAATCCACCGACAGCATCTGGTGGAGCGAAGGGGTAACAACAAAAGATGTAGGAACAATATTATGGTCATAGTCTCCTTTCGAGAATATCTCATAGTACGACTGTCCGTAATTAGGACTGAACATCAGTCCACACAAAGGAGAACTCACCTCATACCTTAATGCCATAGGCAGTCTGCCGGCATTGAAACGATATGTAGCAATAGCCATAGGTGCAATATCAACATTCAGCCGTGCCTGTGCCGGATTATTGCCATTCCTTGTATTATACAGGAAACCTATTGCGGCATCAATCTTTCCACCTGCCTTGACATCCAGTTTACCGTCGAAGAAAGTCCAGTCTCTCAACAGACCACAACTGAAGTCATATGTGCCAGCCATCTCATTTCCATTATCGGCACGATTATTAGAAAACGAGATATAGCCTTGGTGTTCAATGAGCCTTGCCCAGCGTTTCCCTTCCCTTTCTCTTATTGTCTGTGAAACATAGCGTACCTCCGTACCACGGTATTTCTCTTGCGAGAGATATGTGTCAAGGATATTAACCCCACCGATGCCAATCATTCTTGTGTTAGTAATAACCTTGTCTTGGGCAAAGAGGAAGCCATGTTTTGTTCCTCCTAACGGAAGAAGCAAGACACATGCCAATATGAAGCACTTAAAAAAACGTCTACAATACAAATATTCCATACGCAGCGTTCTATTTGTTTTACCCATTGTCGTCATCAAAGAGATTGAGCTGCCCGGTTATCTCATCAATAACCTGCTGTTTGCTTTTCCCTGCATCAGGGTCAAGATTCTCCTCCTGTCCGTCAGCAACAGCAGTATTGTCGGATTCGCCATCAGCTTCCGTCACGTTGTCCTGACCCTTTTCCTCTTCCATAGGCTCGTCAGTCTCGATTTCATCAAGCTTGGCAAGTTCAAACGTAGTAAGACGTTTTCCCTTCGCCTTATAGCCTTTCACGAGGGCGAACTCGTTTACATCCACTTCAAGAGAACCTCTAAACTCATCATTGCCTCCGAATGTCAGCAACAGTCGTGGTGCTTTTGCATCAGTAAGCAGCATCAGCTCACTCTTAGGATTCTCACCTATAAAGCTCTGCTTCTTCTTTGTCATCTCAAAGAGGAAACGCTTTATATACGGCAGTCCGTTCTGATCGGCATCCTTCACTATCGCACACCATATCTTGTGTGGTTCAAACTTCTCTATCCTCAGGATATTATCCTCGTAATGGTTGTTGGCATCGAAGTTTGTCATATAATACTCTCCGCTCTTCAAGACAACAAGGATAAAGTCACCCTCATTGAACTCTCCGAGCAATCTGCCATGGTCATCATAGTTCAGACGGTTTACATCCGGATCGAACCATACCTTCCTGCCGCCCAAGGTACTGTGTCCATGACTTTTCAGAGAGATACGGTGTATCGAATTCTTGGTCAGGATATTACCCATTGCAGCCCTGCCCTTTACAAGTATCGTCGAGAAGTCCTTTTCTATGAAGATGTTCTTCAGCTTCGGTGTAGGGTCAAGTGTCACCTTTATCACCTCAGCCTCTCCGTTAGGATTAGCCGTGAAGTAATTAACCCTTGAACCAGGCTTGCCCTGTGTCAGATCATATTCCCTGTCTCTGGTCATGCTCGTCACGTTGAACCTCTTGATATAATAGAAGCCCTGCTTTCCGTCACGATACACCACATTGTATATTGTCCGTTTGTCGTTCTTCTTGAACACCGCCACATGGATGATGTTCTTTCCGACAAACACTTTGTCTGCCACCTTTATGACCTTGTATTTTCCGTCTCTATAGAAGATTATTATATCATCAATATCAGAGCAGTTGCATACAAATTCATCTTTCTTCAGACCGGTTCCCACGAAACCTTCCTGACGGTTGATATAGAGTTTCTCGTTAGCCTCGACAACCTTTGTCGCCTCAATGGTGTCAAAGTTCTTAATTTCCGTCAGTCTCGGATGCATGGCTCCGTATTTCTCTTTCAGATAGATGAACCAGTTTGCCGTAACCTCCACCATATTGTTCAGGTCACGGTCTATATTTTCTATCTCTGCCTTTATCTTAGCCATCAGCTCATCAGCCTTATCCTTATTGAATTTAAGAATACGCTGCATCTTTATCTCCATGAGTCTGAGAATATCATCTTTCGTCACCTCTCTGATCATCTGCGGATAGAATGGTGTGAGTCTCTTGTCTATATGCTCACATGCAGCATCCATATCCGGAGCGTTCTCAAAGCCTTTGTCTTTGTATATTCTCTCTTCGATAAATATCTTTTCGAGCGATGCAAAGTGCAACTGTTCCAAAAGTTCCCCTTTGCGTATCTCAAGTTCCTTCTGTATAAGAGCTTTCGTGCGGTCAACGGAATGGCGCAACACATCGCTCACCGTAAGGAACTGCGGTTTGTCATCTTCTATAACGCAACAATTCGGCGAGATGTTCATCTCGCAGTCTGAGAAGGCATAAAGCGCATCAAGGGTCTTGTCGGAGGATATTCCAGGAGCCAGATGCACCTGTATTTCTACCTCAGCTGCCGTATTGTCGTCCACCTTACGTGCCTTTATCTTTCCCTTTTCTATTGCCTTCAATATAGAGTCGATGAGCGTCGTGGTAGTCTTGCCAAACGGTATTTCCCTGATTACGAGTGTTTTGTTGTCGAGCTTTTCTATCTTTGCCCTCACCTTGAGCACGCCCCCACGCTGCCCGTCGTTGTATTTACTTACATCTATGCTTCCTCCCGTAGGGAAATCCGGATAGAGATGAAACACCTCCCCATGCAGATATTTCACAGCAGAGTCACAGATGTCATTGAAATTATGCGGAAGAATCTTTGACGACAGTCCGACAGCAATACCTTCCGCTCCCTGTGCCAGCAGCAAAGGGAACTTGGCCGGCAGAGTGATAGGCTCCTTGTTTCTGCCGTCATAACTGAGCTGCCAGTCAGTAGTCTTCGGATTAAACACTACATCAATGGCAAACTTCGACAGTCTCGCTTCAATATATCGTGGAGCAGCAGCACGATCGCCGGTAAGGATGTTTCCCCAGTTTCCCTGACAGTCCACAAGCAAATCCTTCTGTCCGAGCTGAACAAGAGCATCACCGATGGAGGCATCACCATGAGGATGAAACTGCATGGTGTGTCCTACAATGTTTGCTACCTTGTTGTATCGGCCGTCATCCATCCTCTTCATAGAATGGAGAATACGCCTCTGCACCGGTTTTAGACCATCTTCGATATGGGGCACAGCTCGTTCAAGAATTACGTAAGATGCATAATCCAGGAACCAGTTTTTGTACATTCCGCTAAGATGATGTACAGCCGAAGCATCGAACCTGTTGGTTGGAGTATAGTCAGAGTGCTCTTTCGTTTCAGAAGAGTCCGTCTGCGCCATGTCCTCCTGCTGTTCGTTCAATTCGTTTTCGCCTTTAATCTCGTTGTCTTTGATATCGTCGCTCATAAAAAGTATTCTTCCCTTACCTTAATTAAAATGGAAAATTTCTTCAAAAGTACGTTTTTTTTTCGAATGGAACAAATTTAGTCCAACGAAAAAGTCACCTTATAAAGCCAAACGGCAGACTTATATAGAAAAAAGAAAAGCTGCCGCGCCTTATTTGCCATTCACCTCTTCCTGAGCCTTTGAATACAAGTCCTGCATCACCATTCCGGCAATGGTAAAGCCAAAGATTGCCGTTATATGGGCGACAGTACCGTTTATCTGGGCTTTGGAACTGCACCATTCATGGTTAACAAGAGCCGGATCACCAGGCCCTGCCTGTGCCTTTGGACACATACAATGTTCCGTTCCACATGTTGAGTTATGTCCCATATTTGAAAGCAGCTCCTCGCTGTACACACATTTGAACTTACGTGCCGGGCGCACCTTCATCTTTCTGAACTTACCTCTCAGCGCCCTTGCCAACGGACAGCCTTTCACTTTCCAGAACTCTGCGACATGGATCTTTGACACATCCATCTTCAAGGCTGCACCCATCGAAGAGAAGAATACCGCCTTTGTCTTGCATGCTTCAAGAATCAGATGCGCCTTGTCCTTCAAGCTGTCTATGGCATCTATAATATAGTCATAGTCCTCGATATGGAAATCTGCCGCTGTATTCTCGTCATAAATCTTCTGCTGCGCATCAATCTCCGCCGTAGGATTTATCTCAAGCAGACGTTCTTTCAGCACTTCCACCTTCACCTTGCCCACGGTCTTTGTCGTGGCCATCAGCTGACGGTTTATGTTCGTAATACAAACACGGTCGGAATCAACGATGGTGAGATGACGTATTCCTGAGCGGACGAGGCTCTCAGCGCACCAGCTTCCGACACCGCCTACACCAAAGATTATCACTCTTGCATCGGCTGTCCGCTGCATCACTTGCTCTCCTACGAGCAGCTCCATTCTCTTGAATATTCCTTTCTCTATACCCATTGTATATGTCTTATCCTATAATCTTTCTTACTTTCTCCATGTCTGCTATTTCCGACAACGGCTCTACCACGAAGTCACGCTCCATCATAAGCGGATGCGGTACCATGAGTGTAGGCTCGTTGATATGCTGCTCATCATAAAGCAGAATATCTATGTCTATTATACGGTCGTGGTATATTCCGTTTTCCGACTTTTCTGTCCTTCCCATGCTGCGCTCTATCTGCTGCGTCATGGCAAGCACTTCATGTGGAGAGAGCCTTGTCTCCACACACACCACGGCATTTACGAAATCATTGTCCGACTCAAAGCCCCAGGGCTTGGTGCCGTAAAGAGCCGACTGGCGAACGACATCACCAATCAGCTCCTCTATATTCCTTATAGCCCCGGCGATATTGTCTGCCTTATTGCCGAGGTTTGTTCCTAATCCCAAATATACTTCCGACATGCTTTTCTATTCTTGCCCTTATGAGGGTTGGTGTAGACATTAGTCGTTAAGTATCAGCATTGCATCGCCATAGCAACCGAACATATAGCCATTGTCTACAGCTTTCTGGTAAGCCTCCATCACGAGGTCGTAGCCTCCGAAGGCTGCTGTTGCCATAAGCAGCGGCGACATTGACTGATAGAAATTGGCAATCATAGTGTCTGCCAGTCCACATTCGTATGGCGGGAAGATGAACTTGTTTGTCCATCCCTCATATTCCTTCAGCATCTTGTCGGTACCGATAGCGGTCTCTGTAGCTTTCAGTACGCTGGTTCCCACAGCACATACATGTCTGCCCTCAAGCTTTGTCTTGTTTACAATTTCGCAGGCTTCCTTGTTGATGACCATCTGCTCCGAATCCATCTTGTGCTTCGTAAGGTCTTCCACCTCTATGCTGTGGAAATTTCCGAGTGCACAGTGCAAGGTGATGAAAGCAAAGTTTATTCCCTTTATCTCCATCCTCTTCATCAGCTCACGACTGAAATGCAAACCTGATGCAGGAGCGGTCACTGCTCCTTCGTTCTTTGCGAATATACACTGGAAGCGTTCCATATCCTCTTCCGTCGCAGCGCGCTTGTCTACGATATAGCGTGGCAGCGGTGCTTCGCCAAGAGCGAAGAGATCTTTCTTGAACTCATCGTGTGGAGCGTCATACAGGAAACGGAGCGTTCTGCCTCGGCTTGTGGTGTTATCGATAACTTCAGCCACCATTGAGCTGCTCTCGTCGAAGAACAGCTTGTTTCCTATTCTTATCTTCCTTGCCGGTTCTACGAGTACATCCCAAAGACGCATTTCCTCGTTAAGCTCTCTCAACAGGAACACTTCTATCTTTGCCTCGGTTTTTTCCTTCGTACCATAAAGTCTGGCAGGAAACACCTTTGTGTCATTGAATATGAATGTATCGTGCTCATCGAAATAGTCAAGAACATTGCGGAAATCCAGATATACCGGATTACCGTTCTCATCTTTCATCTCTTTTCCATCAGCATCTTTCTTAAACATATCGATGGTGCCTGACTTGCGATGCAACACCATCAGCTTACATTCATCACGATGATATGAAGGTTCCAGAGCAATCTGTTCCTCTGGCAATTTAAATTTGAATTGCGATAGTTTCATATTCTGTTGATCTTTTTTTATTTTCTGTTATTTGTTTTCCACGCCTTCTATCTCCTGCTGGTCGAGCCATGCCGGGAAATCGTCAAGCGTTATGCAGTTTTCCACTCTTATGTCCCCCACCCGTGTTCTACGCAGGGCGGTAAGAAAGGCACCACTGCCAAGAGCCGTGCCTATATCTCTTGCCAAGGCACGTATGTAGGTTCCTTTTCCGCACACCACTCTTATCGAGAGCTGCATCGTCTTCTGGTCGAATGATGTCATCTCTATTTCGTCCACTCTGAGGGTCTTTGCCTTGAGCGGCACGTCGTGTCCCTTCCGCATCAGCTTGTAAGCCCTGTGTCCGTTTATCTTGCAAGCGGAATATGCCGGCGGCACCTGCTGTATCTCGCCGATGAACTTCTGGAGTGTCTCCCTTATCAGTTCCTCCGTTATATGAGCTGTGGGATAGGTGTGATCCACGGTATGCTCTTTGTCGAAGCTTGGCGTTGTGGCACCGAGCTGCAATGTGGCAGTATACTCCTTGGTATGAGCCTGCAGCTCATCGATGCGCTTTGTAGCCTTTCCCGTACACAGGATGAGCACTCCTGTGGCAAGAGGGTCGAGAGTTCCGGCATGACCGGTTTTCACTCTCTTCACTCCAAGCTTGTTTGATATCAGGAAGCGGATATGAGCCAATGCGCCAAAACTCGACATGCGGTATGGCTTGTCTATGCAGATAATCTCGCCTTCGTTGAAATTCATATTCTATTTCTGTTGTCTTATATGTTATATATTAATAAGGTATAAGGCAGATGCCTACATTCTGCTTTTACAAAGAGAAGAGCATCGTAACGACTCCTGCTATTGCACAATAGATGGCGAAATATATCAGTTTGCCTTTCTTCACTATGTTTATCATCCATTTGCACGCCAGACAGCCGGAAACGAAGGCTGCCACGAAGCCTACAATGAGTGGCAGCGTGTCGATTCCTGCCGAAACAGCTTCTCCCTTCATAGCTTTCACCACATCAAGCAAAGCCTCACCGAGTATCGGCGGAATAACCATCAGGAAGGAGAACTGAGCCAGTTTCTCTTTCTTGTTGCCAAGGAGCAGTCCGGTGGCAATGGTACTTCCCGAACGGGAAAGTCCCGGCATTACGGCACATGCCTGTGCAAGACCGATGATGAATGCGTCGCGCAGACTTATCTTCTCCTTCTGTCGCGGTTTGGCATAATATGAGAAAGCAAGCAGAACTGAGGTAAGCACGAGCATTGCTCCCACTATCATCAGTCCCGAGCCGAACACATCCTCCACCGCATCCTTGAAGAATACGCCGACGATGCCCACAGGTATCATCGAAACTACGATATTCAGGAAATACTTCGTTTCGTCATTCATCTGGAACTTGAACAGTCCCTTGAAAATCCAGTCCACTTCCTTCCACAGGATGACGAGTGTGCTAAGTACCGTTGCTACATGCACCATGATGGTGAATGTCAGGTTTTCTTCTCCCTGAATGCCGAAGAGGGCGGAACCTATGGCAAGATGTCCGCTACTGCTCACCGGCAGATATTCTGTAAGTCCCTGGATCAATCCAAGGACAAGTGCTTCAATACAATCCATTTTCTGTGTATCTTAAAAATTATCTGTTTTAATAAATTAAATAAGTAATCCTGATTATTCCGCAGTTTCTCCGTGGGTAGTCGTCTCATTGCCACCGGCATCCTTCGGCTTAATCATAATTGCACATATCATGGAAACGAATCCTATGAAACATACTATTGGTGCAACCTTTACGCGCATCGTGCTGAATATCTCCGGATTGAACTGATGCTCGTCGGAGCTGCCTCCGCTCATCAGAATGAATCCTACGACTACAATCAGCATGCTGACCGCCATCATTATGAAATTCACGCGGCCGAATGCAAAATTTCTCTTGTCCATATAATTTATCCTCAATTATTTAGTTCGTTTAAATCTTATACAAATCTCCGGCTTTCATCCTCAAGAACTTGTTTACCGAAAGCCAAGCGCAGAACAGAGTGATGAGCAATCCGAAGAGGAGAACCGCACCGCCCGTTATCGCCATCACCTGCCATGTGAGCACAACCATAACGTCGGGCTCATAGGTATAAAGGGCATAGATACCACCAGCCAACACGCAGTCGGCGATCACTGCGGCAAGGAAGCCGAGCCCCATGGCGTTTCTCAAGAACGGCCTACGGATGAAGCCCCATGATGCGCCGACGAGCTTCATCGTATGGATGGAGAAGCGACGGGCATACATGCCCAAGCGCACGGTATTGCTAATCAGAGAGAACGACACGAAGGTGAGCAGCACGGCAAGCGCAAGCAGCACGATGTTTATGCGCTGCAGATTATAGTTCACACTGTCCATCAGGTCTTGCGGATACGTCACGTCGGTAACCTTCTTGTTAGCTTTCAGGCTTTTGGAAATCCACTTCAGGGAGTCGGAATTAGCATAATCCGCCTTCAGCTGCACCTCCATGGAGCCGACAAAGGGATTGGTGCCGATAAACTCACTCGGATCGGTGCCCATGGCAGCGGTCTGCTCTTTCAGGACCTGTTCCTTACTGATAAAATTCACCTTATTTATATAAGGGAGCTTGTACAAGTCTGCCGTCAGCTGTTTTGCCTCAGGATTTGTCATGTCATCACTGAGCATCATCGTCACGGTAAGATTCTCCTTGACATACGATGAGAGGTTCTGAGCCGTAAGCACAGAAAACACGACCATTCCCAACAAAATCAGCACCATAGCGGTACTTATACATAGAGTAATTGCCTGCAATCCATATCGATTGCCGGTCTTTTTCTTTTTTTTCGTCATTTTGCAAAATGGTTATATAACCCGAATTCGCTGCAAAGATAACACAAATCGAGGGGAGAATAAAATAAATTCATTTATTTTTTTATTCCAAGACGCTGTTTATCTTTCCCAATAAAGACTTTTTATGATTATCATCGCTTTTGACCATAATGTTGCAGACAAAGAAATGCACGTTTATTTAGAAAGTCGTTAACTTTCCATGAGAAACTACGGCACTTTCTATGAGAAAGTCGGTAACTTTCTAAAAAAGACACTATCACTGGACAACAAGCTTTTGATGTTTTTTATAAACTTTCTTGGGTTTCTTTCTTCTTTGTTCTTTTTAATTATTACTTTTGCCCACATGAGTACAGTAATTTATCCATCACCGATATTCGGACCGATACACAGCCGCAGACTGGGTGTGTCGCTGGGAATAAACCTGCAACCTGCCGATGGCAAGGTTTGCACTTTTGATTGTATATATTGTGAGTGTGGCTTCAATGCTGACCATCATCCTACACTTCCTCGCCCGACACGCGAAGAGGTGGCTAAAGCTCTTGAAGCGAAACTGAAAGACATGGCGGAGAACGGGCCGAAGCCCGATGTGCTGACGTTTGCCGGTAACGGTGAACCTACCTCGCATCCCCATTTCGCCGAAATCATAGACGACACGATAAGGCTACGCGACAAGTATTGTCCACAGGCAAAGGTGTCGGTACTGAGCAATTCCACTATGCTACACCGCAAGCAGGTGCACGACGCTCTGATGCGGGTTGACAACAACATCCTGAAGATTGATACCGTTGACCCGGCATATATTAATAAGGTGGATCGTCCACAACAACCGTCATACGACGTGCAGGACATCATCGAGGGCATGAAGGCTTTCAACGGACACGTGATAATACAGACCATGTTCATGAAAGGTCTTAGCAATGGCGAGGACGTAAGCAACGTGAAAGAAGAGTATATAAAGCCGTGGCTGGAGGCCGTAAGAGAAATCAAGCCAATGGAGGTTATGGTTTATACCATTGACCGCGAAACACCTGACCACGACCTACAGAAGGCAACCCATGAGGAACTTGACGCCATCCGCGACAGGGTAATTGCGATGGGCATACCTTGTACAGCATCATATTAACAGTTTTCATAATCACAGCAACAGATGACAAGTCGCTTGTTCTTAAATTCCATCAGCGAAATAGAGAAGGTGCCGGAACATTCCCTCAAGCATCTTCTCAACGAAGCACACTTTAACATAAAGGTGGAGGATGCTATCATCTTCGGCATCAAGCTTGTCGTGATATACCTTATCGTAAGAATTCTCACGGCAATCGCAAAATACCTCTTCCGCCACACTATGCGAAAGCAGGCGGAAAAGGGAATGGATGTGACAAAAGTGATGTTTCTGAAACAGATTGTGGTGACAGCGATATATATCATCGGCTGCGCCACCTTCCTCTCGCTCATCCCTGGAATGGAGAAGATAAGCAACTCCATACTTGCCAGTGCAGGAATCCTTGCCATGGCTGTGGGTCTCGCCTCACAGGAGGCCTTGTCAAACATCGTCGGCGGACTGTTCATAATATTCACCCGTCCGTTCAAGGTCGGTGACTTCATTAAAGTGGACGATGAGGTGGTAGGTACTGTAATAGAGATTACACTACGCCACACGATACTGCGGAATGTGGAGAACAGAATGATTCTAATACCTAACAGCAAGATTAACTCCGCCACAATCATCAACTCCTCATACGGCGACAGCTCCACATGTGCCTTCATAGACATCGGCGTCTCTTACGACACGAATCTCGACCAGGCAATAGAAGTGATGCGTGAGGAAATAATGAAACACAAGCTGCTTATCGACCATCGCACAGGAGAGGAGAAGAAAGCTGGAGTGCCGAAGGTTGTGATAAAGGTTATTAATCTCGGCGACTCTGCAATAACTCTGCGTGCATGGGCATGGGCATCAACGGCAACAGATGCAACAATAATGAAATACGACCTGTTCAAAAGCATTAAGGAACGGTTCGACAAGGAGAAGATAGAAATTCCTTATCCTTATTTCAACCAGATTGTGAAGAACGAAGGGCTATAATAAGTATTTAAAAAAATTGATACGTATAGCCCCTACCTGTTATTTCTTGATAATCCAACCACTGATGGTGCGTTGTTCACTGTCATAGTTCACTCCTACCTTCACCAATCGCTTGCCTTCGGCGGAATAAGGAATGAGTCGTGCGTTCATCATATCAAATTAAATCGGGTAGGAGGTAAATGCTAATCATAAAAGGCATTTACCTCCTATTTTCACATTTACCGACCTCCCACACCACCGTACGTGCGGTTCCGCAT
>ERZ1027266.390-NODE-390-length-30681-cov-8.677594_pt1 | contig 30681 bp, 19 predicted proteins | sample MGYA00519257_ERZ1027266 | MGnify/ENA primary metagenome ERZ1027266 (study PRJEB26926, sample SAMN06164683) | human gut metagenome | biome: ENVO:00009003; feature: ENVO:2100002; material: ENVO:00002003 | host: Homo sapiens | place: USA | collected 2012 ... | reverse complement strand
AGAGTTCGTCGGCAGCGTCAGATGTGTATAAGAGACAGAAATACCTTGTATTGACGTGCAGAACAATATGGATATTTATACAGATTCGTTGTATGTTTATGCATTTGTGTCGCTCGTTTATCCCATAAATTAATATTTTCTTTTTTATCTTATTTATTTTTCCTATTTTTGTAACCATGAAAAATATACTGTTTATTATTTCGCTACTTGCGATATGCACTGGTTTAAACGCCCAAACAACAAAGAAGGATGTACGTCCTGAGGTGCTCATCGAAACGACAATGGGCAACATTCGGGTGGAACTGTATAACGAAACACCTTTACACCGTGACAACTTCCTTAAACTCATAAGGGAGCACCACTACTACGATTCTTTGCTGTTCCATCGTGTAATACCCGACTTCATGATTCAAGGCGGCGACCCCTACAGCAAGAATGCCCCAAAAGGAGCAGTGCTCGGCGACCACTCACTCGACTACAAAATACCGGCAGAAATATGTCTGCCACAAATCTTCCACAAGAGGGGAGCTTTGGCTGCTGCCCGCGAACCCGACGAAGTAAATCCGAAACGAGAATCAAGCAGCACACAGTTCTATATCGTTTATGGCAAGAAACAAGACGAGAAAGGGTTGCAACGCGGAAGAGACAACCTACATAAGCTTTTCGGCGACAGCATAAAGATGACAAAAGAGATGGAGGAACAATACACTACCGTCGGTGGCACTCCACATCTTGACGGAGGCTATACTGTGTTCGGACAAGTAACGGAAGGCATGGATGTAGTTGACCGCATACAACACGTTGAATGCGATGCCAACGACAGGCCTTTGGAGGATGTAAGGATAATAAAAGCTACAATATTGAGAGACCTATCGGGAATGGAAAAGAAACCCAAGAAGGTAGTAAGGCGAGTGGCTAAGAAAACGATAAAGAGACGGTAAACGGATATGTCGCACCTATCAAGAGGTGCGACAACCTGTCGGAAAGACAGTAAGAAACAATTATCTAAATGTTCTTCTTCCGTCTTAACGTCATATAAGAGACGGCGGCACTTATTAGCGTTACAGCAATGCCTGCTACCCAATATGACAACCCATATAGACTTTGTGACAAAGCGAAAGCCAAACCACCAAGAGGCAACTGTATGACAGCAATCTTAAATACATCATGCGACATTCTATAGCCATACTTATGCTTCGTATATAGCGTGAGCATAAGGAAATCAAGAACAGCTGTCAGAAGTAATGCCCAACCAGTGCCAACGAATCCGAACAACCAATACATCACACTGACGAGAACAAACGCCACTACAGCATACATACCCTCAAGAAACAGAAACGACTTGGAGTCGCCCTTGGCAAGTGCCATATACGAGAGCGGCAGTTTCAAGGCTCTCATATACAAAGCCAACACAGTGACCTGCGTCATTGTCAACACTGCATTGAACTTACTGCTGAATAGCAATGGCAATATTACGGGGAGAGCTATGATAAAGGCGATAAGCATGGGCGAAATCAATACGAGCGAAACCTCCACTTGCCTGTTTACTACACTGTTCTGCCCCACCTTGTCATCATGCCCCACGGCAGACAATCGTGGAAAATAGTCAGTCTCCATTGCAGAAAACACAAGACCTCCGTAAACGATGGTTATCATATATCCGGCATTATAAAGTCCCACGGTATCAAGACTTCCTAAATTATTCAGAAACAGACGGATAAGAAACTCCGAGCCACTACTGAACACTCCTGCAAGAACGAATGCCACCCCAAGCTTTATTATAGTATTTCCTCTGCTCAGAAACTCCCGTCGAAACGAGATTCTGAAAGGGAAACGCCGACAAGAATAGTGCATCGTAAAGAGAATCTGCGAGAAAGAAACCAACAAAAACGACGGTATAATACCATTCATACCATAACAATAGAACAACGGCACAGAGATAAACAAGGCTGCCACAACATTAAACAACGTTGCAAGCGCCAAGGGCCTCAACATTCTAATACCCTTCATAACCGCCAACTCACCCGTTATTATAGCCATCATGCCTATCAGCGGCGACAATGCCAGGAAGGAGTAGACATGGGAACAGTCGCCAAACGTGAAATAACTCAACACACCGCTGAACAGCATACATATCAATGTGCCGAAGATAGCTGCTACAACACTCAGCGAACGTATCAGCTTCACGGTGTCCAACAGCTTCTCAGAATCCGGATTTTCATCATAATCCTCCGACACACGCCTCACCCCACTCATCGACAGTCCCAAACCGGTAAGGTTGGACATAAGCGAAGATGTTGAATTATACAGCGAAACAAGTCCCATACCAGCAGGACCAAGGATGACGGCAACAAACTTGTTGCGTATCAATCCTATAAGTACATTCAGTCCCTGCACCCCGCCAAAGATGCTTGTATATTTCAATGCATGTCGAAAGCTGTTATGCTTTTCAGTATTCATAAGATAAATATTATAGTTATTACGGGCAACACTACAAGGAATTTATCCTTTCCGCCCCTCATTCCAAATACGTATACTAATATTTTGAACGAAATTTTTCTTAATATATTGCATGTCATTCTTCAAAAAGCTGTATTTTTGCATTATGTATCAAGAAATAACGACAAAAGCACCCTTGCTGAGCTTTATCATCACATGCTTCAACAAACCTGCTTCACAGATAGCAGAATGTATCAACAGTATCCTCAAACTCTCTCTCAGAGATGAGGAACGGGAAATCATCGTCGTCGACGACGGTTCGCAGGAGTGTATCCTTGACAGTCTGACAAACATCGCCGACAACATCATCTATATCAGACAAAGGACTGCCGGCACAGGGGCTGCCCGCAATACAGGTCTGCGCATGGCGACAGGCTCATACATCCAGTTTATCGACGGTGAGGACAAACTGATAAGCGAAGCCTACGAACACTGCATAGACCTCGTAAGATACAACGAGCCGGACATCGTTATCTTCAACTCCAGCAACAGCGAGCAGGGCAAAAACGACTATGCGGGCGAAGCCCCTACCGATGGTGCGGAATACCTCAAGAACAACAATCTTGAAATCAGTCCATGGGGTTATATCTTCAGCAGCAGGATTCTTATCGGCCTGCGCTTCACTCCCGGTCTGTATGCCGAAGAAGAAGAGTTTACCACCCTCCTCTTCCTACGTGCGGAAAAGATCTACAGCACCTCTTCCGTAGCTTACTACGACCGCTTGCGCAAAGAGGATAAGATTGACCGCAAGGACAAAAGACTCGTGATGAAACGTCTGAACGACATTGAGCAGATTCTTATCCATATGAACGACCTCTCCACAGCTATGTCGGTAATGGACAAGACTGCCATGCAACGCCGCCTGGCGCAGCTTACGATGAACTACATAATAAAGACCATCAGATGGACACGCTCTGCCAAGCAGCTCGATACCAGAATACAGACTCTTGAGAAGCATGGACTCTTCCCTCTGCCGGACAAGCACTACTCAAAGAAATACGTCATATTCAGCAAACTGAGCAGAAGTTCCTTCGTAAGAAAATGCCTTTCCAAAGTACTTAGCTAAACAATTCTTCAGGTTTGGATATAAATGTTGTAGCTCCATTCTCTATAAGGAAGTTCTTATCTCGGAATCCCCACAACACGCTGATGCAGGGAATGCTTACATTCTTTGCCGTATTCACGTCTACATCGCTGTCGCCTATATACACTGCTCCTTCCTTGTCAACGCCAAGCAGCCGCAGGGCTTCAATCACAGTGTCAGGTGCCGGCTTCTTGCGAATATTCTCTCTCTCACCAATGGCTACGCTGACATAGCTGCCAAAGAAATGATGTACCAGTTCCTGAGTAGCATCATAAAACTTGTTGCTCACCACAGCAATGTTCTTCCCATCGGCTTTCAGTCTGCCAAGCATCTCCACAATGCCAGGATATGGCTCCGTCGTATCAAGTCCGTGTTCAAGATAATGCTTTCTGAAAGTGGCATACGCCTCATCAAAGAGCGGATTGCTATCGCCTCCCTCAATGGCACGCTCCATCAGTTTTCTTACTCCATTGCCCACAAAACGACGCACATCGTCTACCGAATGTTCCGGCAGTCCGACAGAGCGCAAAGCAAAGTTTACACTCGCCGCCAAATCATTAATGGTATTCAGCAGAGTGCCGTCCAAATCAAAAATATAAGTGTTGTATTCTTTCATACCTATTGTATTTTGAATGCAAAATTATCTATTTTATCCAAGAAAACCAACTTGGCAATGGAAAAAAACCATTAATTTTCGTAACTTTGCAAACTGTATATAATTACAGAAACAAATTATGGCAAGAAAAAAGAAACCATTACCCATATTGGAAAATGTGACCATCACCGATTGCGCCGCTGAAGGAAAAGCCTTGGCGAGGGTAAACGACATGGTGGTCTTCGTACCCTTCTGCGTGCCTGGCGACGTTGTTGACCTGCAGGTAAGGAAGAAGAAACACAGCTACTGCGAAGCTGAAGTAATTCGTTTCATCAAGAAGAGCGATGTCAGAGAGGAAGCTTTCTGCCAGCATTTCGGTGTTTGCGGCGGCTGCAAATGGCAGACGCTGCCCTATGAGAAGCAGTTGGAGATGAAGCAGCAGCAGGTGTTCCAGCAACTGACAAGAATCGGAAAGATTGAACTGCCAGAGTTCTCGCCCATTCTCGGCTCCGTAAAGACACGTGAATACCGCAACAAACTTGAATTCGGATGCTCAAACAAACGCTGGATGACGCGTGAGGAGATTGCTACAGGCGAGCCGGCTGGCGAGATGCGTGCCATAGGTTTCCATATAACAGGTGCCTTCGACAAGATTCTACCTATAGAGAAATGCTACCTTATGGATAATCTGCAGAACGAAATACGCAACTCCATCCGCGACTACGCTATAGGCAACGACATGACTTTCTTTGACCTCAGACAGCAGGTGGGGCTGCTGCGCGACGTGATGATACGCAACTCAAACACAGGGGAATGGATGGTGCTCGTGCAGTTCCACTATGACGAGGAAGACGACGAACAGCGTGCCATGGGACTGATGCAGCATCTTGCCGACACCTTCCCTCAGATTACATCATTGCTGTATGTTGACAATCAGAAATGCAACGACACGTTCGGCGACCTCGACATCAGTGTTTTCAAAGGCAACGACCATATCTTCGAGACAATGGAAGGACTGAAATTCAAAGTAGGACCAAAGAGTTTCTACCAGACGAATACCGAGCAGGCATATCATCTCTATTCCGTAGCCCGCAACTTTGCACAGCTCACAGGCAACGAGGTTGTATATGACCTATACACCGGCACCGGCACAATAGCCAACTTCGTGGCAAAGGAAGCCGGAAAGGTTGTCGGCATAGAGTATGTGCCGGAGGCTATCGAGGATGCGAAAGTAAATTCTGAGATTAACGGCATCGACAACACCTTGTTCTATGCCGGCGACATGAAGGACATACTCAACGATGAGTTCATCGCCCGCCACGGTAAGCCAGACGTTATTATTACCGACCCTCCACGTGCCGGAATGCATCAGGATGTAGTGGATACCATACTGCGTGCCGAGCCGAAGCGCATCGTCTACGTCAGCTGCAACCCTGCAACACAGGCTCGCGACCTACAGTTGCTTGATGCAAAATACAAAGTGACGGCAGTACAGCCTGTAGACATGTTCCCTCACACACCACATGTGGAAAACGTTGTGGCACTGGAAATGAAATAAGACTACCGCATAACATACACACAATCTAATAGTCTGATAACCTATTGATAATTTCTAAAGACTTTGCATTATTGCAATGTAACACCTCGTTATACAAGTTTGCATCGGATCATGAGCGATGTGGCAATGCTGCTCATGACCGATGCAAAGTTTATGATTTTTAATGCAAAACCGTTGTTTAGGTTTCTTTTAATGCTTTTTGTTTTTTTTTTATTTCAGAATGTCCAGAAGCCCCTTCACACCTTTCTTCACTATATCTGCGCCTTTCTTCTTGGCTTTCTTTTTGCCTTTGCCCACAATCTTCTTGACGATAGCGGTGCCTTCGCTGGAGTTTTTCATGTAGCCTTTGCCCATCTTTGCGCGTATGGGGTGCAGTGCTCGTGCATCGACATAGCAGCGTGCGCCGGTGAAAGGCTCTGTTGTAGGCAGACTGTTGTACATTCCGTTCTTTACGCGCGACGCCCAGATGCGGTCGCCGTTGCCGAACGTCGATACGAAGGTGTAGTGGTTGCGTTCGCCTATGGGTGAGAGGAAGTCCTCCAGTTCGCCGGGAGACACAGCCTGATACCAGCCTGTGCGGTGTGCCATGGTGGCGCGTTCTGCGGTGGTGAGGGCTAACTCAATGGTGCATACTTCGTTGGGGGCGAGTGCCGTTGCAGTTTTGGGGTCGATTACTTCCAGGGCGTTGCAGAACGCCATAGGCACCTTTGCCCATTCCTTTATCTGTGCGTGGTCGGTGTATTTCGGCAGTCTCGACTCATATTCGCTGTAAGCCAGTTCGGAATTCTGTTCCAGATAGAGCAGTGTGCGGTGTATGTATGCCGCCAGTTCCTGCCGTGTCACGCTGCCGCTCTTTGGCAGTGCGGCGTCGTCGAGTCCGATGGCTCCGGCTGATGCGTCCTTTCCAGACATCTCCTTCACGAGCAGTGTCATTATGGAGCGCAGCTGTTCGCGGGTGACGGGTTTGGTGTAGTCGTTGCCGAGCACGGCGTCGTCGATGAGGTTGTCGCACAGGGCGCGGTTCACGCCGTCCTGCGCCCACACGCTCATCTTGGCTTCCGACTTGCGCGGCAGTATGAACATCTCGTCGCTCGGCAGTGTCGTCTGCAGCAGGCACATATTTTCCGTGCTCTTCAGGTTTTCGAGCATTCCGGCCTTGTACTGTTCGAAAGTGCCGTCCATACCCATCATTTTCTGGTCTCTGGGTACGAGGTGTTTCATGTGGTAGCTGTGTGAAATGCCGCAATAGACGCAGCTCTTCCAGTAGAGGTGCTCACCGGCTGCGTTCACGCCGATGTATGCCTGGTCGTTGGCTATGTCCTCGCCCATGGAGTGCCATTCCAGTACTTCGGCTCCCGGTCTGGCGCTGAAGGTGTGCGCTTTGTTGCGTTCGCACTTGCCGCAAACCTTGCATGAGTAGTACCATTTGAACGGTTGCTTGCATGTGTTGTACTGGCACACGCGGTCGGCAGCCTCTATCTTGGCTGTGAACACGTGTTTGGTGCAGGTGAGAAGCTTGGTGGCTGCCACGCCGGCCTTCTGTGCCTCAAACACGTCGCCGCGGTATGTGCGTATGGTGTATGTCGGTTCGGTGGCGTCGAGCGCCAGACAGTCGAGCACAGCCTTGCCTGCGTTCTCGGGGATGAACAGTGTGCCCTTGGCGGTGTAGAGCTTGGTGCTCTGTCCCATGTAATGGCGTCCCCATCCTGACAGCCGATCGATGGTGGCTTTGTTGAGGTCTTTTACGTATTTCACGGCATCCACCTTGGGGCTAAGCCACACCTCTTTCAGATTGAATATGGTGGAGAATTGCCGACCGAGTGTTTCTGCGAATTCTGAGATGTTGTGGTTTTCCGACCCGTTGCTTACATCGATTATTACCTTGGTCATCAGCAGAGTGTTGTAATTTTCGTATGCATGTCCGCTCGACGAGATGTATTTCTCATGCATGAATTCGTAGAGCTTGTCGATCTTGTCGATTACGAGCACATCCAGCGGGTGGCTGTGTGGATACACTTCGTCGGCCTCTTTGCGCGATATGTAGGGCAGGGTGGAGCGGTATTCCTTCTTCAGCACGTCGTAGTCGAGGAAATGGTGGTCTTTCTTCAGCGGTCCGCCATTGCCGCCGGGTATGGTGAATGTCACCTGCATTATTGGGAAGTAGGGTGCGCTTGTGAGCAGGCGTGCCGGCATTCCGTTCACTGTGGCCTTGAAGTTTTCGGGCGACAGCACATAGTCGCCGTCTTTCATTACATAGTCGGTCTGGTAATCTCCGTTCGTGTCTATCATTATCTGAATCGTGGCTATGTAGGGGTATCCGGCCTTCAGTGTGGGGTATCCCTTCTTGTTCTCGCCGAACTCGCCATCCCATGATATGTCGCTCAGTGTGATGACACCGCTCTTGAACAGGTCGCCATAGGCGGTGTTCGCCGCTTTTAGGGCGAGTTTTTCGGCGGCCTCTAAGTCCATTCCAGGAGTAGGGGCGTCCATCGTTATCTCCACCGACCTTATTTTCTTCTTGGCTGTGTCGGCCCACAGCGTGGCGGGCAGCAGAAGCAGAGCTACTGCGAATGCTAAAAACAGTTGTTTCATATTACTTAAATCCGCAACACTATTGTAAATTAAACATTTTAAGTAACTGAGCAACAAAAAGTTGCCCGTTTTTTTGCTATATCGAAGAATTCACTTACCTTAGTGTTGCAATAATAAACAAGAGAATCCGACGATAGACATGGTAAAGATTATGCAAACGAGCGCAATAAAAGTTTACTTTCAAATTGCCGAGTGCAGCTTACTTATGCAAAAATACAAATTAAATCTGAGAAACTCACTCCCTTTTGGAAGAATATTTTCGAGTCATGGAGCAATTTTACTCCACATTGTCATCAGTAATCGCCTCAACCCTCGGTCTAAGGTGTAGATCGTTCCATTTCATGGCACGTTTTCTCGCCATGGCAGAGCTTAAGTAAAATTTGCTGAATATCTATACCTGTAACAATGCTTACGCAGATATATTCCAGACTGATTTTGGATTATTGCATTTCTTAGCAATTCTATAATTGGTTAAATCACTCACATTACCAAAGTCACAATTCTCAAATATAACAGATTCTGTATTTTGTGGACCTGTTAAGAATTGATAAAGACAGTCAGAAATCCATGAATTACGATTCATAAGTCCGTGAGTTACGACTCAAAAGTCTGGGACTTACAACTCAAAAGTCATGGACTTACGACTCGAAAACCAGGGACTTACGGCATGAAAGTTACGACCCGAAAGTACTATAGTTACGACCCGAAATATAATTTTAATAGGGCGAAAACATCGTTTTTTTATATGATTATCACACAGAAATCATTCATTTTTAATGATAAATTAAACGATTCGTTTACATATTATGACAGATAAATGACAGATATTGTAAACATAAACAAATCTGTCAGCATGTTATTTTGTTTATTATCAGAGTGTTACATGATAAAATGACAGAATGACAAATAAAAAAACAAAAAAATATTTTTTCACGCGAGGATTATTCATAGTATTAATCTCCCGCAGATTACGCATCTGAACACAGATGATTTTCTCTGAGGATATGGAGATAGGTCTTCTGCACACGGATGTTATTTTTGAACACGAATAAATTTTTTGAACACGAGATTTGTCGAAGACCCACTGGCCAAAGGGAAGTAGTCTCACGAATTTCACTCTAATTGTTCCGTGCGGACGACACTTCCATCCATCTGCAAGTAACTGTTGCTACTGCAACAGAAAATCTGTGAAAATCTGTGCAATCTGTGGGAGTATAAATCTAAAGAGATATTTCCTAAAGAATATCATTCCCACGGATGAAATCGTCCCCACGGATGAATTAATCTCCCACAGATTACCCTGATGAACACAGATTATTTTCCATGCGGAGGAACACGGATTATTTTGAACACGAATAAATCGAATCGAACGAATTTTCCATCCGGTTCACATTTTGTCTAAATTACGTCAAAGTTCCGATGTATATTTATCTTCCACACTTCAGAGGTTGATAGGGAAACAATGTAAGCCATAGGCTTGACAATCTTCTGTATATATCCTGTCAGGCAATGCCTAACAGCTCGATCTCGAAGATGAGCGTGGAGCCGCCCGGTATTCCCGGTTGCGAGAACTTGCCGTAGCCTTTCTCTGCAGGGATATACACTTCCCATTTGTCGCCCACACACATCTGCTGCATGGCGATAATCCATCCGTCGATGAGGTCGGAGAGGCGTACGGCGAGCGGTGTTCCGCCGAGCGAGGAGTCGAACTTCTTGCCGTTGATGGTTCTGCCTGTATAGTGGGCAGTCACTATGCTGCGTCTCGACGGGTGCCGTCCGTCGTTGAGACCCTCTTTCACCACCTTATAATATATACCTCCGGGAATCTCCTTCACTCCCTCTTCCTTTGCTTTCTCCTGCAGCCATTCCTTGTTGGCTTTGGCGTATTCCTGTTTCTTCATATTTTCTTATATGTTGAGATGTTGCGCATGTCTTAATTTAGCGCAATGTGTATTTGTGACAAATGTACTGAAAATAAGTGAGATACGCAAGCGTTTTACATTTTTATGAGGGACTTTTTGCTTGATCACTACACTTTTATGAGGGACTTTTTGCTTGATCACTACATTTTTATGAGGGACTTTTTGCTTGATCGCTACACTTTTATGAGGGACTTTTGCCTTTTTCTTCCTTTTGACTGAATCTTGAATGCATATATATAGTTGACGGTGTAAAGAGAGTGAAGTGGTAAATAAGGATGCTCCTCCGTATGGAGTATAAAAATAAGCCCATCCCGACTTCCCTGATAGGGCAAGTCGGGATGGGTGTTTTATATTCTGTATTGTCAAATATGTATTCTGCTATTTCACTTCCTCGAAGTCCACGTATTCACCCTCCTCCTGAGTGAATATCTTTCGGTTTATCTTGTCTTCGGTGCGGCGGTCTTCGATGACATCTCCTGTCTGTGTGGTAGTACGGCTGTTGGCGGAGCTGGAGCGGTAGTTGTGTTCTTGCCCAGTCTGATAACCATACGCGCTTCCGTTCTGCTGTGCGCCGAAGTCACGGAACTGCTTTGTTGCATTATGCAGTTTGCGGTATATGCTATAGAATTTCCATGCTACTCTGCCTATTAAATATATGAACAGGAACAGTAGGGTGTATAGTAATAGAGCCATAATTGTTTCTCTTTTGTTTCTGTTGATAAATTATATTGTTCTCGGAAACTGTAATACAACTATTGTGCCATGCTGGCCGTCGGGGCTTTCGTGCAACTTATGTTTATACATTGTTGTCCTTTTCCTTGTTTGTGATATTGACGTAAACCGACAATATGACATACCAGGCGATGATTACAGCAAAGGCGGAAAGCTTGAATATTATCAGCAGGGGGACACATGTGGCGATGAAGATGTATTTTATCTCGTTGCCTTTCCATCCCCAGTGTTTGAACTTGAGGGCAAACATCGGTAGTTCTGCCACTTGTATGTAGCTGCTTACCAGTACCATTGCCATTATTGCGAAAACGCAGTATGGCGAATACTCGATGATGTCGTTGGCTCCCACGATGAGTGAGCCCCAGAAGAGGGCGTTGGCAGGCGTTGGCAGTCCGATGAATGATGTGGTCTGCCGGGTGTCGAGATTGAATTTCGCAAGTCGCAGAGCAGCGAAAGCAGCCATTATATATGCAAAATACGGAAGTATGTCGCGCAGAGGCTCAAGCGGTGCAGGGTAGTCCATCACGCTAAGCTCCGCAAAAACCATCGTTGCCGGTGCCACGCCGAAGGTAATGTCGTCGGCAAGCGAGTCGAGTTCCTTGCCGATGGGCGAGGAAACGCCTAATAGTCTTGCGCTCATACCGTCGAAGAAGTCGAACACGGCTCCTATGATAATCCATAGCAGAGCCAGCTCCGGTCTGTTTACGAAGGCGAATGATGTAGCGATGCAGCCGGAAATGAGGTTGCAGCAGGTTATCGAGTTAGGGATGTTCCGTGTGATGAAGTTTGCCATAATATTTATCTCCTGAAAAAAGTTCTGATACAAAAGCCCCGAAAGCATCCTTTGTGGCTTGCATTCGGGGCATACTATTATTTAAGCTTTGCTATGACTGTCTTGTCTCCAGTGGTCAGCTGTCCCATCTTCACGCACACTTCTGTGCCGAGAGGCAGGTATACATCCACTCTTGAACCGAATTTTATGAATCCGAGATGCTCGTCAATGTAGCAGTCTTCTTCTGGCTTGGCGTATGTGACGATGCGTCTTGCCACGGCGCCGGCTATTTGTCTGCACAGAATCTCTGTGCCGTCATCGGTCTCAAGCATGATGTCGGCATGTTCGTTCTCCTCGCTTGCCTTCGGCAGCCATGCCTTATGGAAGTTGCCGTTCTGGTGGTGCACGAACTTAACCCTTCCGTCAACGGGGAACCAGTTGGCGTGGACGTTGAACAAGCTCATGAAGATGCTTATCATAAGGCGCTTGTCGTGGAAGTATTTGGTTTCTTCCACTTCCTCTATGACAACAATCTTTCCGTCGGCAGGAGCCACGACAATCTTGTCGGTCTCGCCTTCAAAGAATCTTTTGGGGCATCTGAAGAAGTTGAGTACTATGGCGTATATAATACCGAAGACCACAACGTAGCTCCAGAACACGAGCTTGCAGTCTATGGAGAACCATAAGGCGGCGGCGATGGCTGCGATGATAATTGCTCCATAAAGCAAGGTGTCTGTACCCTCTCTGTGTATTCTAACGTTTTTAAGTTTCTTTATTTTTTTACCCATAGTATTGCTTGCTTGTGAATGCTGCTTAATTTAAAAGCGGTGCAAAGTTACCTCTTTTTTATTTATTCTACAAGTTTTACTCTTATTCTTTTGGTCGTTTCGGGTTTAAAGCGTAACTTTGAGCCTCAATTTGGTAGTAAATAACCAACTTTTTGTTAATTAGGATTATAAATTACGATAAATGCAGGATTTCATACATCTTCACGTTCATACGTATTATAGTATACTTGACGGACAATCGAGCATCCAGAAACTCGTTGACAAAGCGATTGCCAACGGCATGAAGGGAATGGCAATCACCGACCATGGAGACATGTTCGGTGTGAAAGAGCTGTTCAACTATTGCAACAAGGTGAACGGCAAGCTGCGCGATGAGGGTAAGCCCGAGTTCAAGCCTATATTCGGATGTGAGATGTATGTGGCACGAAGACATAAGAGCGACCGCTCCGACCCTAAGCAGGACAAGAGCGGCTATCACCTCATCGTGTTGGCAAAGAACTATAACGGATACAAGAATCTGATAAAGCTCGTGTCGAGAGCATGGGTAGACGGATTCTATATGCGTCCGCGTACCGACCGTGAGGATCTGGAAAAGTATCATGAAGACCTCATCGTCTGTTCTGCATGTATCGCCGGTGAGGTGCCGGCAAAGATATTGCGCGATGATATAGAGGGAGCACGTGAAGCCATAGAATGGTATCAGAGAGTGTTCGGAGACGATTATTATCTTGAGCTTCAGCGCCACGAGGTGAAAGACCCTAACCAAAGGGCAAACCGCGAGACCTTCCCTTTGCAGCAGAAGGCAAACCGCGTCATCATGCAGCTTGCCAAGGAATACGGCATAAAGCTTGTTTGTACAAACGATGCCCACTTCGTTGACAAGGACAATGCCGAGGCGCACGACCATCTACTTTGTCTTTCCACAGGTAAGGACCTCGACGACCCTAACCGTATGCTCTATTCCAAGCAGGAATGGTTCAAGACACGCGAAGAGATGAACGAGGTGTTTGCCGATGTGCCGGAGGCTCTGTCGAACACTATAGAGATTCTCGACAAGGTGGAGACCTACAGTATCGACCATGCGCCAATCATGCCTTTCTTCCCTATTCCGGCAGAGTTCGGAACAGAGGAAGATACGCGCCGCAATATAACGCCGGAGCAGCTCTACCATGAGTTTACCTCCGACGAGAACGGTGAGAATCCTCTGCCGAAGGAAGAGGCTGACAAGAAGATCAAGAAGCTTGGCGGACTGGACAAGCTATATAGAATAAAATTTGAGGCCGACTATCTTGCAAAGTTAGCATACGATGGTGCCAAGGTGCGCTATGGAGACCCTCTGTCGAAGGAAGTGGAAGAGCGAGTAAAGTTTGAGCTTCATATCATGAAGACGATGGGATTCCCCGGCTACTTCCTTATCGTACAGGACTTTATCAACTCTGCCCGCGATGAGCTTGGAGTGATGGTCGGACCGGGACGTGGCTCCGCTGCCGGTTCCGTAGTTGCCTATTGCTTGGGTATAACCAAGATAGACCCGATGAAATATGACCTCCTGTTTGAGCGTTTCCTTAATCCTGACCGTATATCATTGCCTGATATCGATACCGACTTCGATGATGATGGTCGTGGAAAGGTGCTTGAATGGGTGGAAGACAAATATGGACATGACAAAGTGGCACATATCATCACATACGGCACGATGGCTACAAAGAATGCCTTGAAGGACGTGGCGCGTGTGGAGAAAGTGCCATTGCCTGTCATCAACCATCTGTGTAAGCAGATTCCAGACAAGCTGCCTGATGGGTTGAAGATGAATCTGTCGAATGTCATAAAGTGTGTGCCGGAGATAAAGGAGGCGGAGGCTTCGTCAGACGAACGTCTGCGCAATACCATCTCGTATGCAAAGATGCTTGAAGGTACCGTGCGTGGCACCGGTATTCATGCCTGTGGTACTATTATCTGTCGTGACGCTATCAGCGATTGGGTGCCTGTATCTACAGCGGAAGATAAGTCTGACCCCGGACACAAGCTGCTTTGTACGCAGTACGACGGACATGTTATTGAGGAGACGGGACTTATCAAGATGGACTTCCTGGGTCTGAAGACTCTATCCATCCTGAAGGAAGCCGTTGAAAATATCCGTATGCATCGTGGCATAGAGATTGACCTTGACACTATTCCAATCGACGACCCTGAGACGTATAAGTTATATAGTGAAGGAAAAACTATAGGCACGTTCCAGTTTGAGTCTGCCGGTATGCAGAAATATCTGAGGGAGCTTCATCCGACAACCTTCGAGGACATCATTGCCATGAATGCCCTCTATCGTCCGGGACCTATGGACTACATCCCTTCATTTATTGCCCGTAAGAACGGCAAGGAGGAGATAAAATACGACATTCCTTGTATGGAGAAATACCTCAAGGATACATACGGTATTACGGTATATCAGGAGCAGGTGATGCTTCTGTCCAGACAGCTTGCCGACTTCACCCGAGGTCAGAGCGACGCCCTTCGTAAGGCGATGGGTAAGAAGAAGAAAGCCATCGTTGACCAGATGAAGCCTATGTTTATCGAAGGCGGAAAGAAAAACGGCCACGACCCGAAGGTGTTGGAGAAGATATGGGCTGACTGGGAGAAGTTCGCTTCGTATGCTTTCAATAAGAGTCATGCCACCTGCTATTCGTGGGTTGCCTATCAGACGGCATATCTCAAAGCCCATTATCCTGCTGAATACATGGCTGCCAACATGAGTCGTAACCTTGCCAACATAACGGAAATCACGAAACTCATGGATGAGTGCAAGTCTATGGGAATAGAGACTCTCGGACCGGATGTAAATGAAAGTTGGAACAAGTTCAGTGTAAACAAGGATGGTGCCATCCGTTTCGGTCTTGCTGCCATAAAAGGTATGGGTGCTGCCGCTGCTGAGGCTTTGATTTCAGAGAGAGAAAAGAACGGTCCGTATAAGGATGTCTTCGACGTGGCTCAGAGGGTTAACCTCAGTGCTTGCAACAGGAAGTGCTTTGAGAGCATGGCTCTGAGTGGAGGCTTCGACAGCTTTGGCATTAAGCGTGAACGCTATTTCGGCAAGAATGAGAAAGGCGAGAACTTCTTTGATACGATGCTTCGTTTCGGACAGAGCTATCAGGTGGCACAGAACGAGTCTGCCAATTCTCTGTTCGGAGGCTTTGAGGCAGTGGAAATAGCCACTCCTAAGATACCGGAAAGTGAATCGTGGAGTGACATCGAGCGTCTGAACAAGGAGCGTGAACTGGTGGGAATATATCTTTCTGCCCATCCGCTGGATGAGTTTGCCGTGGTGCTCAACAATATGTGCAACACAAAATGTCCGGAAATCTCCGATAAGGAGGAGTTGGCAAAGCGTGGAGAAGTAACGGTGGGAGGTATCGTTACGGGAGTGAGGGAGTCTTTTACAAAGAAGTCAGGTAAGCCTTGTGGCTTTATCATGATAGAGGACTTCAGCGGTTCGGGAGAATTAGCCCTCTTTGGAGAGACGTGGGGCAAGTGGAGAGGAATGTTCTCTCTCGGTTGCTCTGTGTTTATAACGGCAAATGTTGTTCAGAAGGGTGCTAACTATTATGACTTCAATATCGCAGACATACAGTATCTGCAGACTGTCAAGGACAAGAGAATAGAAAAGCTGACAATAGATATTGATGCACAGAAGATAACGGAGGTGCAGGTGTCTGATCTGATGGAACTGGTAAAGGAGAATCCGGGAAGCACCAATCTGTTTGTACAGCTGAAGAGTCAGGAGCATCGTCGCAACGTGACGATGCGGAGTGGTCTGTCAGGAGTTGACGTTAACCGCAATCTGCTTATGTATATAGATAGCTGTGACGCGATGGATTATTTTATTAATTAAAGAAAGTGGATTTGTGGCATGATGTTTGCCGCAACGTTTAGTGATATAGAAAACATTTATTATTAACAATAAAAGAAAGATTAAAGATGGAAGTAACAATCACCACCGAAAACTTTGAGAGTTTGAAGAATGGCGAAAAGCCTTTAGTAGTTGATTTCTGGGCAACATGGTGTGGACCTTGTCGTGCTATTGCTCCTTATATCGAGGAGTTGGCAAAGGAGTACGACGGCAAGATTGTTGTTGGTAAGTGCGACGTTGAGGAGAACGATGATATCGTGATGGAGTTCGGCGTTCGTAACATTCCTACAATCTTGTTCTTCAAGAATGGTGAGGTCGTTGACCGTCTCGTTGGCGGACAGTCCAAGTCTGCTATCCAGAAGAAGTTTGAGGCTCTGCTGTAATGTCTCAGCCCAAATGATTACAAATAAAAAAAGCGTGTGCACAATGCATACGCTTTTTTTTATTTGTCAAAACCATTTGTGTTATCTTCTGCTTTTGAAGAAGTCCTGCATAAGTGCTCTGCATTCCTCATCCAAGATGCCGCTTGTTACAGTTGCTTTGGGATGGAGAACGTTGGGCGCGAACTTATGGAAGCCCCTCTTTTCATCGCTTGCTCCATATACGATACGTGGAATCTGTGCCCATCCGATGGCACCGGCACACATGGGACAAGGCTCTACCGTTACGTATAGAGTGCAGTCTGTCAGATATTTGCCTCCGAGAGCATTTGCCGCAGCTGTTATTGCCTGCATTTCGGCATGGGCAGTAACGTCGGTCAATGTCTCGGTTAGATTATGGGCTCTTGATATTATGCGCCCTTGGCATACAACGACAGCCCCGACAGGAATCTCGCCTTCTTCGAATGCAGCTTGCGCTTCGGCGAGAGCCTTTCTCATGAATGTTTCATCTTGCTTCTGCAAATCAGAGTTCATCATTGCTCTTCTTTATATGGTTGTTGTAGGGAAGGAGGGTTAGAAGGATACAGTTCTTGTTCCGTCCGTATTCTCCTTAATCTCCACTCTTATTGTATCTTCAGGCAGAAGGTCCTCGATAAGTTCCGGCCATTCTATGAAGCATACCCCACCGCCATAGAAATAGTCTTCGTATCCCATGTCGTAAACTTCTTCAAGTTTTTTGATACGGTAGAAGTCGAAGTGGTAGATAGGGTATCCGAGTTTGTCGGATTCATACTCGTTTACAATGGCAAAGGTCGGCGACGTTACGGTGTCGTCCACACCAAGACTTTCACAGATGGCTTTAATGAAGGTGGTCTTGCCTGCTCCCATCTTTCCGTAGAAGGCGAACACTTTGCCGTCGCCCATGTTCTTTACAAACTCTTGTGCAGCATCATTTATACTGTCAAGACCGTTTATTGTCAGTTCGTTATTCATAATTATCTTTTTTTCCTTTTAAGTGTTACCAATGGAATAAGCATTTCTTCCAATGAGATTCCTCCATGTTGGAATGTGTCTTTGTAGTAAGACACGTAGTAGTTGTAATTGTTTGGATATGCAAAGAAAGTGTCACCTGTTGCAAACACATACGATGTGCTTAGGTTCGGCGACGGCAGATGTGCCTTCTGCGGTTCCTTTATGGCGAACACTTCTTTAGCATTGTATTTGAGGTTCTTGCCTAATTTGTAGCGCAGATTGGTGTTAGTGTTTCTGTCGCCGACAATCTTTATCGGTCTTGAGGCACGTATGCTGCCGTGGTCTGTGGTGAGCACTATGGTATAGTCGCTCTCGGCAAGTCTTTTGAACAGGTCCGACAGTACGGTGTGCCTGAACCAGCTCAGTGTGATGCTTCTGTAAGCCGACTCGTTGTTTGCGAGTTCGCGTACCATCTTCGACTCGGTTCTTGCATGGCTCAGCATGTCGATGAAGTTTATGACAACCACATTAAGGTCGTTATCCTCAAGCTGACTGAACTGTTGCAGCAGCTTGTCAGCTCCTGTAGAGTCGTTCACTTTGTGGTAAGAAAACTTGGTGTTGCTTCTTCTGTATCTGTCGAGCTGTGTCTGTATCAGCGGAGCCTCGTTGAGGTTCTTGCCCTCTTCCTCATCTTCGTCCACCCACAGCTCAGGGAACATCTGTGCAATCTGTGTAGGCATCAGTCCGCTGAAGATGGCATTTCGTGCATATTGCGTAGCAGTAGGCAGGATGCTCATATACAGGTTCTCGTCGATATCGAACATGTCTCCTATTTCCTTTGCCAGCATCTTCCACTGGTCATAGCGGAAATTGTCTACAACGATAAGGAACACCTTCTCTTGCTTGTCGAGCAATGGGAAGATCTTGTTGCTGAAGATGCTGTTGCTCATGAGAGGACGGTTAGGGTCTTTCATGTTCTTTGCATCCATCCAGTCGAGATAGTTGTTGCGGATAAACTTGGCAAAGCTGTTGTTGGCTTCGCTTTTCTGCATCATGAGCATATCCGTCATATTGCTGTCGGTGCTGCTTAGTTCAAGTTCCCAGTGAACGATAAGCTTGTATACCTCCATCCAGTCTTCGATAGTTCTGCAACTGTCTATCCTGGTGGAGATGTTCATAAAGTTCTGCTGATATCCGGTCTGTGTCACCTCCGTCACTATTTCCTTCTGGTGAATGTTCTTTTTTAGAGTAAGAAGAATCTGGTTTGGATTGACGGGTTTTATGAGATAGTCGGCAATCTTGGAGCCTATAGCCTGATCCATGATATTCTCCTCTTCGCTTTTAGTAACCATTACGACAGGAGTAGCGGGCAGGATTTCCTTTATCTGCTGCAGGGTCTCCAGTCCGCTAATACCAGGCATCATCTCGTCAAGAAGAACAAGGTCGAAGTTATGATGCCTGCATTCATCGATGGCATCAGTACCATTGCTTACGGTTATAACTTCGTAGCCTTTCTTCTCAAGAAATATAATGTGGGCATGTAAGAGTTCAATCTCATCATCAACCCATAATAGAAGTCCGTTGCTCATATATAATCAATGTTATTAAGAACTCGCAAATTCTTTTTCCGTTATCAGAAACCGTCCAACTCGTAGTAGTCATCCTCCAGGTTGAAGTCTTGCTGTTGCTTCTTGTTGCTTGAAGGTTGTATGTTATACTCGTTGGAGTCGATGTCGTCGTTGAAATGTATACCGTTGTCCTGTTCCTTAGGCTGCTGCTGTGGCGTTGCAGGCTTCACCTCCGGTTTTGGTTCAGCTTTCACCTCAGTCTTGCTTCCTGTCTTCACTTCGGTTTTGTTTGCTGTATTCGTTTCGGGTTTGCTTTCTGCTTTCACCTCGTTGCGGACATTGGTGTTTGTATCATTCTCTTGTTTAGAAGTGATGCCATCCTTGTTCTCTTCTTCCTGACTGATAGTAAAGCCGGAGTCGATATCCTCCTCGGCATTCTGCTTCGTTGCAGGTTGCTCTGGAGCTATGTCGAATGTCTCTTCCTTGTTCTCTTCCGTAGCATTCTCCTCTGTAGGTACAGTTATAGAGTTTTCCTCCTCCTGTTTTGTATTGTTGTCTGTATCTGTCGGTATGGTTACGGAATTATCCTCCTCAGTCTTTTCCGACGGGTCTATGCCTATCTGCATATATGTGTCGTCGTCAATTACTCCGCCGTTTATCAGCTCATTCTCATCCTTCTTTTCTTCCTCCGGCTGCTTCTCGTATTCGATGGTTGCCGGTTCTGTCAGCAGTTGTACTGTGCTGATTCTGAGAGGAATGAAGTGCTTCTCGTAGAACTTGTCGTAGTCGTTGTAGCTATACCTCGTTCCGAGCAGTTCCTTGTTGGAGTCGCTTATTATTATGGAGCGGCATTTACGGGTCAGACTCAGAATGTTCTTGTTTGAGTACAGTTGTCTTGCATACTGCAGGGCTTCGTCGTAGCTCTTGAATCCGCTGACAACCATTCTTTCCAGTCCCTCCACCTCTTCTGTCGTAATCTCAAAGTTTCTCACGAGGAAGTTTGAGAAGTTGTATTTTGCCAATTCATACAGCAGTTGGTTCTCATTGATAGAGTCCGTCTTGTATGCTATGATAAATGAGAAGTCAACGTTTCTCTCTGCCGTGAATGTGCGTGTCTTTATGGAGTCGCTGTCGCTCATCACAGCGGCACGTCTTTCCCATACATCGCTGATGTCGAACTTTCCTCCATGTAGCTTTCTGCCGGCTTTCACACCGTTTATTATCATGCCGGCAAGAGTGCTGACGTCGCTTTTCGGATATTTGTCAACGACAGTCTGCATGTCCTCCATGCATCCTTTGGCATCGCCGCCATTGAGCTTAGCCATACCATCGAAGAATATGAACTTGTCGCGGTTGGCACCCAATGGGAATCTCTTTGCCGATAGTTCAACGTTGTTTCTTACTTCTGTCAGCTTGTCAGCCTTGAAGGCATTGTACGTTGCGGCATAAAGCGAGTCTTCCAGATGCACTCCGTATTTTGCATTCTCAATGAAGTTAGGATCGGATAGGAGAGTGGTCCATTCGCTGTCCGGGAAACCGTCTTTCAGCTTTCCTAAGTATATCTGTGCAATCTCCGGCTTGTGCATGCGGCTGTATAGCAGGAACAGATGATAGTATGCATTGTCCATGTGCTCATATTCTGGATAATTGTCAGATAGTCTTATCAGTTCCTTTTCGCTGAGAGGCAGGTTGTCGAGTTTGTCTTTGAATATCACGCCGGCATTGTACAGACCATCCATTATGATAAGGTCGCTTGCCTTGACTTGCTCTTCCGTGAAAGGAATCTGTGCCAAGTAATATTCTCTCTTGTGTGGGTCGTTCTGTGCGCTGTCCGCAATGTTCTTAAGGGAATCTTCCGCTATGGCAGCGTTGGCAAGCGAGTCTCTCATCTCGTCTGTCATCTCTTCCACACCCGTGGCTTGTGCCACAACTGTCTTGTTTACACGTTGCCAGTCATCCACATTCTCTCTCTTTCCCCACAGCTTCTGGAAGGTAGCCTTACCCTGGTTTACTGCCATAGGGTTATAGAAGTACCATGTACCGTTCTTCTGGTTCTGGTTGTTTGTCGTTGTCTTGTTGTTCTGGTTGAAACCTGTGTTTCCACCGTTCTCTGCTAATTTCTGCTGAGCTTCACTTTCCGCCTGTGCATCCCGTTCAGCCTTCTCTTTCTTCTTGAGAGCCTCTATAACCCTATCAATAGCGGCGTTTCTGTCTTTTTCCGACATTTTGGCAAGGCTCTGCAAGGAGTCCTGCAGGTGTACAGCATCGGTATGTGGCACGAGTTCATCAAGAATCTTTGAGCGGTCAGCCAGCTGCTTGTAGTCTTTACGCTCCTTGTCGAGCAGACCGATGGCTTCTCCATAGCATCTCTGTGCGTTGCTGAAATCCTCACGCGTCCAATATATGTCTCCGAGTGTGAGCAGCAACACACCTTTCTCAATGCCGTTTCTTGTAGACTTGGCATTACCTTTTTCATACGCATCAATGGCTTTCAGCGTATCTTTCTGCGCCATATAGATATTTCCTATGGCGTAGTATACCTGGTCAAGATAGTCCTTATTGTTGTCGCTTGCTGCCATGCGACGTAGTCGAGCCACGTTCTGCTTCCATTTTCCACTTGCCATAACCTCCGTCATTGCAATTCTTGCATTGAATTCCAGTTCGTAAGGAGGATTCTGACTGATAACTTTCTTGTAAGCCTTGTATGCTAAAGCCTTGTTTCCGAGAGTTGTTTGCAGCTGTCCCATGATATACCACTCGCGGGCTTTCTGTTTCCTTCTCTTTTCGTGTTTTATCACTTTTCTGAGATAAGGAACAGCCTCGGCATATCTTCCAGCCTTGATATAATAGTCGGCATAGGCATAATCCCAGTCTTTCTGAGCTCTCCAGTTTATGGAGTCTCTGCGCATTTTGGTTATTACGTCTTCTGCATCATACAGCCAGTCCTGTTCTGCATAGCATCTTGCAAGCCAAGCTCTTGCCTTACCGTATATAGCAGGTTGCGTGGCATACAGTCTGCTCATGTATGAGAATGTTGAGGCTGCCTCCTCAAAGGAGCCTTTCATAAACTGCGAGCGTCCCATCAGGAGCCACGCCTTCCAAAGAAACGGGTTGTATTCCCTGCGGTTCAGCCATTCAATGTCTTTGGCTGTTTTCTTTCTTGACTTGTTCCATTCCGGGCGTTTCTTTATACTGTGAAGCTTTATCACCTTCTGGCATTTCTCTATAGCCCGGTCGTAGTTGCCCTTTCCCAATTCCCTGCTGCTTTTGTTTCCCACGGTGTAGAGAGGCAATAGCTCGGTAAAGTTGTCCTTGTTGCCGTTTTCCTTTTCGAGCGAAGCGTCGATATAGGCAAGAGAGCCGTTGTAATACGTGTTGTATCTTGCATTGAAAGAATGCCACCATCGGGTGGTCGGCGTGTTCTTTTGCGTCGAGCATCCTATTATTGTCATAACGGCAAGAAAGGTTATGATTATGGCTATATGTTTATTTTTGATATTATTCACTCTATATTAACTCGCAAATGGGTTATTTATTGTGTCTGTTCCCTAATATAATAAGGTATTATAGTTTCGCAAGTTTTCAACTTGCTCAACAGTAGACGAGTTGACGAGTTAACGAGTTGACAAGGAAATTAGTTCCCTTGATAATCGCTGTTCGTAAACCTTTAACAAGTAATGCAAATATCCTTGTCTACTCGTTAACTCGTCAACTTGTCAACTGACATGCATAACTTGCGATAATGTATTATTTTGCAAAAGTAAGAAAATATCTCAGTATAGACAAAAAAGAAACTGAGAAATAGGTCTATTGTAACATTGATTGTTCCATATAGAGCCTATTTCTCAGATAGAGCTGAAAGACAATGTGATTGTGTTGCCTTAAATGTTTTTATTGAAGTTTTGCAAGTTTCTTAACTTGTAAACATACAGCATGTCAATGACATGCGAAGCAGTGTTATCTTATAATAACTTTCTGCATGTTCCTGTTCTTGCCGTCTTTTGGAGCCACGATATATACACCCTTGTTCAGTCCGCCGAGGTCCTTGGCGTTGCTTACAAGCAGCTGTCCGTCAATAGTATATATGTCGAATGTCTGTGCGTTGTCCATACTGTCAACAACAGATATTCCAGTGGAAACTACAACGGTGAGCGTTCCTGTGCCATACGACAAGTCATAGTTCTTCGATTCACCACCGCTGACAACAATAGTGTAAGTGCCGGCAGGTGATTTCTCGTCAGCTTCGCAAGTCGCTACAGGCAGCTCTGTGAATGCTTCCACCTCAGTATCGTTGTTCTTGAAGCCTTCGAAGGTAAGCTTGAAGTCTGGGTTCACCTGTCCTTCCTCGCGTTCCGCATCTTCCACACCAACGGTAAGAGGAGCCTTTTTGATGATAAGGAAGCCGTCTTCATATTCTACAGTCGGTTCCGTTATCGTACCAGCCTCAATGTGGATAGGGTATCTGCCGGCAGGGGATTCCGGTGTGGCGTCGCAGGTTACTACAGGAGTACCCTCAACGAAGTCACCGTTTATAGAGTAACCCATCTTAGGATTCTCTTCGCCATACTCACGCATTGCATTGCGCGCCTTTATCGTTGTGCCGTATTCTATGATATTTGTAAATTCTCCCCATTGTGAAGCACTCTTGAACTTGTCAGTGTTTCCTGCACGTACATAAAGCTTGCATGAGGTTTTGTTTACATTCTCAAACACACCAGCTCCAAGTGCTGTCAAAGGAGTCTTGCTTACTATACGTATTTCGCTCAATCCTGCGCAGCTTGCAAAGGCACCCTCACCGATATATGTCAGTTGGTCTCCCAATGTCAGTTTTGATATTCTTCCTCTGCCAGAGAAAGCGAAGTCGTCAATCTTTGTCACCTTGCCGGATATGTAAAGCTCTGTGTTAACCTTTGGCAAAGAACCGATAATCGTAGTCTCGTCGAGTGAATACAAGATGTTGTCCTTAATCTTGAAGTCTGCATCATCAGCAGGTATGAGAGTCACGTCGCTTAGTCTGCTGCATCCTGCGAAAGCACCTGCGCCAAAGCTCTTTATGCCTTTCGGAAGAATGATTCCGCGTAGAGACGCACATTTGAAGAATGCCTTCTTAGGCAGCACGTTGTCATTGTTTATCTTCAGTGGTGAACCTGACTCCATAAGGTAGGCGTCACCGCCAGTAGTAATCTTTGCATCGCTGAGGTCTAAGACTCTCAGCTTGCCGTCGGTCTTCTCTCCGTATTCGTCTCTTCCTGCCATCGCTCTGATGGTCTTAAGATCGGTTCCGTTTATTGCACCTTTTATTTTCAGAGTGTCGTATTTGTAGAAGTTCTCTTCGTCAATAAGAGATTGCAGGATTCCTGCCTTTTCCATCTCTACACTGTCGGATTTTAGGTCTATTGCACCTTCCGGCATGATGTTGATTACGGCATCCTGGTTGCGTGAGAACTGATAACCTGAAGGGTTCAGCAGGGCTATGTCGTAATAGCCGTCGTCGCTGCCTTCCCATCCCCAGTTGATGTGTACTCGTCCGTCGGCGTCATATCCGTCAAGAACGAAAGAGTGTCCTCCCGACCAGTCGTCGCCACCATATATAATAGGTAGTCTTCTGCTGATCTGATCGTAAATCATCTCCATCCACTCCTGCTCGGAGAAGTTGGGGCGGAACACATACTTGGCTTCTGTCAGACCGAAGTATTTGTTCAAACCGTCAGCCGTCTGGTCGTGATAAGCTCCACTGCCGTCGGGGGCGTAGTCCATGTTTGTAGACACTCCGCAGTCTCTCATCAGCAGAGCCACGGCGTTAGCCTGTTCCGTAGTATATGAACCAGTGGTGTAAGTGTCCAGCATGTTGTCCCAGTCGTAGATGTCATTCTCGAAGTCGGCAGTCACAGGTGTTCCCGACGTGTTGTTTGCCGGGTAGTAGATGGTTCTTGTTCCCACACCGTTTTTCGGACCCTTATGGAAGTAGAGAACCTGAGCTGTTGAAGTAGCTACGCATCCAGTCAGGCATCTGCCTCCGTTACCCATCGGACACATGTTCCAGTACGGTTCCTCCTGTCCCCATTTTGAAGTACAGAGAGCATCAACCGTAGCGTCGTATTTGTCGGGGTCTGGTTTTGTTATATTCTTTATAGTAGTATTGCTTTTTGCGGCTGTCTTTACAACATCGTTCACGGCTCTAAGCCACCAGAGGAAGTTCTCGTTTGTTATGTTTGATGTAATCTTGGAATCAGAGTATCCAAGTACTTCGGGAGCAACGTCGTCGGTAGCTATTACCGCAAAGCCTTCTCCGCCTTCCCTGCTGTAGATAACGTAGCCCTCGTCTCTTGTTATTTCCTTTACCTTTATATTGGCTGGTGCAGCATTTCCCAGTCCTGTGTGTCTGGCAAGGATGAACTTTGCTGCTTGTTTCATTTGCGCTGTAGTGCGTGGCTTGGCGTTTGCCGTATCAGTGGCAAGCAATAATGAAATCATTGTCGCAGCCAATGCCCATAGTGCCCTTTTGGTTGAATAATGGTTGTGTGTCATATAAAAAAGCTTTTTTAAAGAATTGAGAAAATGCCACACCCGTCTTCTTGGCGGATGTGGCATTTGTTATATTTGGGTTATCAATATCGCCACAGGAGCTTTATCTGATGATAACCTTCTGGTCGTTGATGATGTAAGATCCAGACTTCAGGTTCTTCAGAGTCTTCATACCGGTTCCGATAAGCTTACCGTCGATAGTGTAGACGTCGTAAGAAGAAGCCTTGATGACATTCTCTACAGACTCGATGTCGGTTGTGATAGCTGTTGCTATAGTAGCCTCAGACTCGCCGTCTGCGAATACAGCTGTTACAGCGTATACATAAGTCTTGCCCTTCTCTGCAGTTTCGTCAGTAAACTCAACCTTGTCAGCATCCATCGTCTTCAGCAACTCTCCGTCACGGTATACCTTGTAGCCGGTAACCTTTCCAGAGCCAGCCTCGTACTTGATATCGTCAATCTGGAATACGAAGTTAGTCTCGTAGCTTGTGTTATGATGGATAGCGAAGTGCGTTGCTCCATCTGGAAGCTCAGCTGTAAACTCTTCCCATGTGCCGCTGCTTGCAGTACGTGTTTCACCAACTTTCACGAACTTACTGATGTCAGTTCCTTCCTTAGAGTACAGAATATCGAATGTCTCCGGGAAAGCAGTGTCTGTTGTATTGTTGTTAGATGCCCAGAATGAGATAGTCTGTTTCTTTCCGCTCAGTGCCGGACTGATGAGCCAGTTGTCGGCATCGTAGAATTCATCTGTCTGCTGAGAGTCAGGATTGTACTTGTAGAATGCTGCAATGTACTTGTTTCCTGCATGAGGTATCAGTGACGGGTTAGCGTCAAGATAATCCTGAGTAATCCATTCGTTCAGCGGATCTGTAACAATGAATGCGTATCTGTCACCCTGTCCTGGGTATGGAAGGTTTCTGAACAATCCTCCTGTTTCAGCATTCTCTGGTGTAGAGCCAAGTGATGTTGTCCAACCACCGAACTCATCCTGTGCCCAAGATTCACACTCCTCGAATCCGTCTTCTACTGCTACTGCTGATTCAACAACTGCAGACCATGTAACCTTCACGCTACCGTCGCCGTTTTCAGTTGCATTGACTGTTGCCGGACGTGGCTTGTTAGAGATGTCGTATGCTACAGATATAGACTTCGCATTGTCGTCTGGGTTCAGGTCGGTGTCGTAAACAACCTCTGCCTTCAGTTCAACAGCGTTGTTGCTGTCCATAACGCTTGAAGCATATTCGAACGAATAGGTCTTTGATTCAAACGGAGCAAGTTCTGCCTTCTCCTCCTTGCTTTCAACCAGCTTGTCGCCTGCATAGAGTTTCACGGTGTAGTTCTTGGCCTTGTTGCTACCGAAGTTGCTTACAGTAACGTCTACCTTTGCCTTTTCACCCTTCTTGATCTTCTTAGGAGCAGTGATGTCCTTCAGAGTAAGGTCGCTTTCTAATACGTCGCGAACATAGAACTCATCAAGGTAAATTAATTCGTTAGTGTTTGCAGTAGCCTTGAATCTCAGGATGACGTATGGCAGAGAGGCGTATTCAGGCTTCAGAGCTACAGAAGTGCGAACCCAGTTGCCTGCGTCCTTCGCGGCATCGATAGTTGTCAGATCCTCTACAGTGCCGTCAGGCTTCTGTACGGAAACCGTAATCTTGGCGTTAGAAGCCGCTGCTGCGTTGTGGCTGAATATAACCATCGGGTTAGTAGCACCTGCCAACTTGATCTTACCTGAGCCGAGAGTTCCGTATCCGTCGTCAGAACCACTTTGCATTGCGAAGCATCCGCCGTCGCCGTCAGAAGACTCCTTGGCGAGACCTAAGTTGAAGTTTTTGCTTGCGATCCACCACAAGTCGTATGCCAATTCTCCTCCAGGAGCACTCTCGACGAATGGGATGGTATAAGGCTTACCGATGATTACAGATGGTGTGATAGCAATATCGCCTTCTCCAACTTCGTTGACCGCAGATACACCATACTGCTGTAATGTCTGGTCACCCTCGTCGGTCTTGATGGCTTTTTCGTATGAGCTTGTTCCAACAGGAATTTCTGCCTCTAATTCTGGTACGGTACCGAATGCACTTTCCTTAAGAGTATAGAATTTGTGAGATGTATTCTGTGTGTCAACATAGCCACCGTTTGCACCCTTGTCGCTATCAGTCCATGAAACCTTGATAGATGTGGTTTGGTCGGCTGCACTCAATTCAGGCAAGTTAGGTTTGTCGATACCAACATAAATCGTTACAGATTCTGTAGAACGTCCTTCACCTTCAGCATTTACAGAAGTTACGCTGTAAGAGTTGAAACCGTTTTCTGGAGTTGTATCCACGAACGACTGCTTAGAGCCAGGAGCCACGTCGGTCAATTCCTTGATGACAGTGCCCTCACGCTTAATCTTAAGGGTCATCTTGCCTGTAAGGGCAGAGCCGTCGATAGCCTTAGAAGGAGCGGTGAAGCTTATAGTAGCACTCTTGGCACCCTTGTCGCCCGGAACTGCTGTCAGCTCGCTAACAGCATCAGGAGCAGTTGTTGACATACCTACGCCAACGCTGATGTCGTCGAGTTCGAGGTAGAATTTGTCAGCGTCACTTATAGCGTGGAATCCAATATACAGAGTGCCGTCCTCAGAAGCTGTGATTTCCTTTGTATATTCCTGGAATGCGTCACCTGGAAGGTCTGTCGGCTCCATTATTACGTTCTTCATACCCTCAACGGTGTTCGTTGAGCCATACTTGACTTCAAGTCTTTCCAAGTAAGATTTGAGATAAGACTTAGCCTTGAACTTGACAGTATAGATCTTGCCCTTCTCGACTTTGAGAGGAGGAGTGATGAGCCAGTCGTCACCACCGTTCTTAGAATTGTATGTGTATCTAACCTCACCAGAGCCATCGCTGTTCTGATAATAAGTCCATGTGGATTTATCATCGTTGTTGTTGATGACTGTGAAGTAAGCCATTGCATCTTTGCTGTCGAAGCCTTCAGCGTATGGAGGAGTGATAGGATCACCGTATAGCTTGTAGTCTGTTCTTGCCTCAGCACCTGTCTTCTTGTCGTTGTAAGCCTTAACGCCGTAAGCATAAGCTGTAAGGTCTCTGGTATTCAACTTGTCTGTGGCACTGGTTGCTGTGACGCCCTTGGCAACTACTGTCTCGCCCGGATAGCGTACAACGTCGTACTTGATGTCGCCGATGAATCCGTTGTTAACACCTGCAGTAACGGCATCCCATGTCAAGTTGACGTCACCGGTCTCTGCGTTGATGTCGAGTTTCAGGTTGTCAGCTGCCTTAGGTGTATCGTAGCCGATATACTGGGTAATCTTGGCTTTCTGTCCCTTGCCTTCGGAATTAGAAGTAGTAACAACGATACTCTTCTTTCCGTCCTCAGCAATTGTTACGTTCTCTGTAACGTTTGCACCAGGAGTACCTGTACCGGTCTTCAATGTGTTTGCACCCTCGGTGATGGTGTAAGTAACTTCACCTGTAAGGTTGTCGCCCTTGATGTTCTTTGTAGGCAACTTGAATGAAACAATACCGCTTAGATTGCCGTCTTTGAAGTTAGCAGCCAAGTCTGTCGCTGCTGTAGGAGCACCTTCAGCAAGAGCCTCCGGAACGGTCATCATGGTGACGATGTTCTGGTTCGTGAATTCTCCTACCAGCTCAGCAGCACCTGTTGTCAGGTTGATGGTATATAGCTTAGAGCTTCCGGAAGTGTCAATACCTGCCCAATAGAAAGTATTGTCCTTCTGGTCGATTTCACCACTCTGGAGATAGTATGCTCCGTCGCTGTCACTAATGTTAAGACCTGTTTCTCCGACCAGTGTCTCTTGTGCGGTTGAAGTGTCAATCTTGTATAGGGCACCGTCTTCTGCTACACCATACAATACGTTTTCTTTAGTAATACCGAGAGCAACATACATGTGGCTCAGCATACCGATGGTAGAACGGGTCTTGTTCTCGTAATCAACGATACCAAGCTCTATGCCCTGTCCGTCAGCACTGAAGAAAGCTCCGTAGATAGTACCGTTTTCTGCTGTCGCGGTTTCGGTTGCGATGAGAGATAGGTCGTCCAGATACTCTGATTCTCCAATCTGCTCCCATGTGTCGGTGTCAAACTGATATAATGAAGCTAACATCATTCCCCAGAAAGAGAAGTAGTTCACTACATACATCTTGTCACCAATGATTGCACCACCACCATTAGGCATGATGTTGGCATTCAGTCCAATGGCTTCAACACCGATGTTGCTTGCAGCCTTGAACTTGTAGAGACCATAGAGAGGATTGTCCTTCGACCATGTGTTGTCGTCAAGAACAGTTCCCCACAGCTCTCTTCCAGATACGTATTTGGCTGCCTTCAATGGTACCCTCGGTTCAAGAGCCATTGCAGGCATTATGCCACCGCTACGCATCTCTTTGAGTCCGGAAAACTTATTCTGATTAAAAATCTTCCCTTTAAAAAGTTTTGGATAACTTGCCTTGACCTTCTCGTCGAGCTTGCGCAAAGCTGCCGGAGTAGTTTTTTCGGCCTTATGTAACACTGATACAGGAACACGATCACGCAAGCCTGATTCAAGCTTCTGCGCGTCAGTTTGCATTGGCAATAACAGCATCGCCGCTGTAGCTCCTGTGATGATGAAGTTAAGTTTATTATTCATAAGCAAAAAACATAATTTGTTGAATAATGTGTAGTATTTGTCCTTTTATGCTTGCAAATATATAGATAAAACCAATATATCGCCTGTCTCTTATACACATCTGACGCTGCCGACGAACTCTAGGGTGTAGATC